>Ga0070740_10000681_pt1 | contig 62544 bp, 55 predicted proteins | sample Coa_R2_FD_67286 | JGI IMG/M metagenome (GOLD analysis project Ga0070740, IMG submission 67286) | Surface soil microbial communities from Centralia Pennsylvania, which are recovering from an underground coalmine fire - Coalmine... | ecosystem: Environmental > Terrestrial > Soil > Unclassified ... | reverse complement strand
GTTTGATCGCCCCCTTGACTCAAGGGGGCAGAAAGAACCGACGCCGCACGGCCGGTTTGTTCAGAGGTTCCCTCTCTCACCCTCCACCCACCAACCGCACCCGCGCATAGCCGCGCTTGCGCGCGAGCCGTGCGGACGCGCCACTGCCGCGGATCGCGTGTGATAGCATCGCGGCAAACGCCTCGCATCGCACGTTTCGTCATGGGTGAGCTCTACGAAGATCGCAGACAAGAACCGCGCTTCACGACCGGCGGCCGCTCGCGCCTGCAGACCGCGAACTCGGGCGAGGTCGAAGGCCGGATTCTGGATCTCTCCTTGAACGGCGCGCTGCTCGAATGCAGCGGCAAGGCGCTGCTGCAGGTGGGCGCGCGACACGCGGTGGTGCTGGAATGCGACGGTCAGCCGTCGTTCCGCGGCGATGCGCTGCTCGTGCGTGTCGAAGGCGCGCGCGTCGGCATCGAGTTCTACGACATGGATCCGCAGAACTTCGCCGCGCTCACCGGCCTGATCGAGGCGCTGCGGCACCAGCGCCGTTGAGCGCCGGAGAGCGATCGTGCCCGCCCCCCGTTCGTTCCGTGCCGGCGTATTGGTCGTCGGTCTCGCCGCCGCGCTCGGTGCGTGCGCGGCCGGCGCCGCCGGTCCCGCGGTCGAACTCAAGGGCCGCCGCTTCCAGGTGGAGATCGCCGCCGACGAGGCGGCGCGCGCGCGCGGCCTGATGTTCCGCGACCGCCTGCCGGCCGATCACGGCATGCTGTTCGTGTTCGAACGCCCGGGCATGCTGACGTTCTGGATGAAGAACACGCGGCTGCCGCTCGACATTTTATACTTTGACCAAAATTACCATTTGCTCAACGTCCAGCAGCGCGTGCCGCCGTGCCGCAGCGCCGGCGACGATTGTCCGCTGTATCCGTCCGCCGGACCGGCCCAGTACGTGCTGGAGCTCAACGCCGGCACCGCCGATGCGCTCGGCGTCACCCCAGGGGACGTGCTGAAGGTGCTGCGCTGAGCGGCGCCGGGTCCGCGCGCGGCGCCGGTTCGATCGGCCGCGGCGCGGCGACCTCCTCGCGCAACTGACGGCGGCACGGCACGCCGGTCCGGTACGGCACCAGCGGCAACGGCGGCCCGCCGACCCGGTACAGCATCTCATCGCTGATCGGCACGAACTGCTTCATCGAAACCCGCAGAGTCGCTTCCTTGCGTGCATTGAACCCGCGGCGCATGCCAAGTCGATGACACGCCGCGGGCGAAATGCGGGCAAACCGCGCTTGCGCAAATCCGCGCATCCAGTAAGATCGACGCATGCGGCCTGGCCGCGGCCGGAGAAGGCGATGCAAAATCCCTGGCATGTGCTGCGCAACGCCAACGATCCCGACATCCCGCTGTTTTCCTCCGCCCTGCTCATCGCCAAGGACGAATACCCCGATCTGGACGATCGCGCCTACGAAGCCCGCCTGAAACGCTACGTGCGCGCGCTCGCCCGCCGCGGCGACGCCGCGGATGTCGCCGCCCAACTGCATCACATCAACCGGTTCCTGTTCGAGGAGCTCGGCTTCTGCGGCGACGATCACGACTACTACGATCCGCGCAACAGCTACTTGAACGAAGTGCTCGACCGCCGCCGCGGCAATCCGATCTCGCTCGCAGTGATCCAGATCGAGCTCGCGCAGCGCCTCGGCGTGCCGCTCGAAGGCATCTCCTTCCCCGGACATTTTCTCGTGCGCCTGCCGCTCGACGAAGGGATCGTCGTGCTCGATCCGTTCCAGAAGGGCCGCTCGCTCGACGCGACCGAGCTGCGCCAACGCGCGCGGCGCCACCTCGATGCGCACGACATCGACGATGCGCGCCTGGCGCGCATGCTCGAACCGGCGAGCCGGCGCACGATCCTCACGCGCATGCTGCGCAATCTGAAGGGTGTCTATGCCGAACGCGCGCAATGGGACAAGGCGCTGCGCTGCAGCGACCGGCTGCTCACGCTGGACCCGCAGCAGCCGGTGGAATATCGCGATCGCGGTCTGGCCTATCTGCGCCTCGGCCACGTCCGCGCCGGTCGCGCCGACCTCGCGCGCTACCTCGCGCTGATGCCGCAGGCGGAGGATGGCGACGCCATCGCGCTGCAACTGGCCGAACTCGGCAGCGCGCCGGATCGGTTGCACTAGACGGCGCTCGCCGAATCGCGCAGCGACGCCCGCGCGCCGCGCTCACGCCACCTGGATCATCTCGAAGTCGGCCTTGGTCACGCCGCAGTCGGGGCAGGTCCAGGTCTCGGGCACGTCCTCCCAGCGCGTGCCGGGCGCGATGCCGTCGGCCGGCCAGCCTTCCGCCTCGTCGTAGATGAAGCCGCACACCACGCACATGAACTTGCGGAAGGGAACGTCGTCGGGTTGGGGCACTGCGCTCATCGCGGGATCACGTTACGGAGGAAGGCGCGCGGCGGCACGGCCGCGTCGAGTCCGATGTCGGCATCGGCAACGAGAAAGGCGCGAAATTATACACGGTGCGGCTGGAACCTATCTCAAAATCGTCGCGGGCGAGGACGGATTGCGCGCCGCCGGAGCGCAGGACCCGGAGTTTACTGGTAGTAAATAGAGGAGTCCCAGCACCGCCGGCGCGCGAGCCGTCGAGCGCAGCAGATTTTGAGATGGGTTCTACACTGTCTCACATGTCTACGACGCTTCCGCTCCGGGGTCTGTACGCCATCAGCAACGGTCCACGCGCGGATCTGCTCGCCGCGTGCGCCGCGGCGCTGCGCGGCGGCGCGGTGCTGCTGCAATACCGCGACAAGACCGGTGATCGGGTGCGGCGCGCCGCGGAGGCACGCGCGCTCGCGGCGCTGTGCCGCGAGTTCGGCGTGCCGCTCGTCGTCAACGACGATGTCGCACTTGCCGCGGACGTGGGCGCGGGCGTGCACCTCGGCGAGCACGATGCCGACATCGCCACGGCGCGCCAACGGCTCGGCGCCGCGGCGATCATCGGCGCGTCCTGCTACGACTCGCTCGAACGCGCGCGCGACGCCGCCGCGGCCGGCGCCGACTACCTCGCCTTCGGCGCGTTCCAGCCGTCGCCGACGAAACCGCACGCGCGGCGCGCCACACCGGAACTGCTGCGCGCCGCGCGGACGCTCGGCCGCCCGCTGGTGGCGATCGGCGGCATTACCGTGGACAATGCCGCCGCCGTGATCGCCGCCGGCGCGGATCTCGTCGCCGTCGTCTCCGGCGTGTTCGGCGCGGCCGACGTGGAAGGCGCGGCGCGGCGCTATGCCGATTTGTTCACAAAGTAAAAAAGTGGAGCCCATGTCCGAGAATCACGCCTGGTTCGACCGTGCGCTGCGCCACCTGCCGGGCGGCGTCAACTCGCCGGTGCGCGCGTTCCGCGCGGTCGGCGGCGAGCCGTTCTTCACCGCACGCGCGGAAGGCGCCTGTCTGTGGGACGTCGAGGGCAAGCGTTACATCGACTACGTCGGCTCGTGGGGACCGATGATCGTCGGCCACAACCATCCGCACGTGCGCGCCGCGGTCGAGCGCGCGGTGCGCGACGGCCTGTCCTACGGCACGCCGTGCCCGGCCGAAGTGACGATGGCCGAAACCATCGCCCGCCTGGTGCCGTCGGTGGAGATGCTGCGCATGGTCAATTCCGGCACCGAGGCGACGATGGCGGCGATCCGCGTGGCGCGCGGCGTCACCGGGCGCGACAAGATCGTCAAGTTCGAGGGTTGCTATCACGGCCACGGCGACGCCTTTCTGGTGAAGGCCGGCTCCGGCGCGCTCACCTTCGGCGTGCCGACCTCGCCGGGCGTGCCGAAGGCGCTGGCCGACCTCACCCTCACCCTGCCCTACAACGATCTCGCCGCCGCGCGCGAGCTGTTCGCGAGCGTCGGCGCCGACATCGCCGGCGTGATCGTCGAACCGGTCGCCGGCAACATGAACTGCATCCCGCCGCGCGCGGGTTTCCTCGAGGGTCTGCGCGAACTGTGCACGCGGCATGGCGCGCTGCTGATCTTCGACGAGGTGATGACCGGTTTTCGCGTCGCCCTCGGCGGCGCGCAGGCGCGCTACGGCGTCACGCCCGATCTCACCACCTTCGGCAAGATCATCGGCGGCGGCATGCCGGTCGGCGCCTACGGCGGCCGGCGCGAATTCATGCAACAGGTGGCGCCCGCCGGCCCGATCTATCAGGCGGGCACCCTGTCCGGCAACCCGGTGGCGATGGCGGCCGGGTTGGCGATGCTGGAACTGGTCCAGGCCCCCGGCTTCTACGCCGGGCTCGAGCGCACCACCGAGAGGCTGACCGACGGCCTCGTCGAAGCGGCGCGCGAGGCGGGCGTGCCGTTCCGGGTCAACCGCGTCGGCAGCATGTTCGGCCTGTTCTTCACGAGTGAAAAAGTGGAAACCTATACGGACGCCACGAACTGCGACGTCGCCGCGTTCCGCCGTTTCTTCCACGCCATGCTCGCGCGCGGCGTGTATCTCGCGCCGTCCGCGTTCGAGGCCGGCTTCGTCTCGGCGGCGCACGGCACCGACGAGATCGCCGCCACCGTCGAGGCCGCGCGCGCGGCGTTCCGGGAGATCCGCGATGCGCCCTGAAACCCTCGCCGTGCATGCCGGCGCCGAGCCCGATGCCGCGACCGGCGCGGTCGCGCCGCCGATCCACCTGTCGACCACCTTCGCGCACGGCCCGGCTGGCGAGCGCGTCGCCGGCTTCGAGTACGTGCGCGAGGGCAACCCGACCCAGGACCGGCTCGAAGCGGCGCTCGCCGCGCTCGAAGGCGGCGCCGGCGCGCTCGCGTTCGCCTCCGGCATGGCCGCAATCAGCGCGCTGCTCGACGGCCTGCCGGCCGGCGCCGAGGTGCTGTACCCGCAGGACTGCTACAGCGGCCTGCGCGTGCTGGCGCACGAGTTCCTGCCGCCGCGCGGCCTCGTCGCCCGCGCGGTGGATGCGACCGATCCGGCCGCCGTGCGCGCGGCGCTGACCCCGGCGACGCGCCTGCTGTGGCTCGAGACGCCGTCGAATCCACAATTGCGCATTTGCGATATTGCCGCATTGTCCACTCTGGCGCACGACCACGGCGTGGCGGTCGCCTGCGACAACACCTTCGCCACGCCGCTGCTGCAACGGCCGCTCGCGCTCGGCGCCGACGTGGTGATGCATTCGACCACCAAGTACCTCGGCGGCCACAGCGACGCGCTCGGCGGCGCGCTGGTGTTCGCCCGCCGCGACGCCTGGTTCGACGCGGTCGCGCATCGCCGTCACCTCACCGGCGGCGTGCTCGCGCCGTTCAACGCCTGGCTGACGCTGCGCGGGCTGCGTTCGCTGCCGGCACGCCTGGCCTGGCACTGCCGCAACGCCCGCGCCGTGGCGGAGTTCCTCGCCGGCCATCCGCGGGTCGAGGCGGTGCACTGGCCGGGGCTTGCGACGCACCCGAACCACGCCATCGCGGCGCGGCAGATGCGCGATTTCGGCGGCATGCTGAGCGTGCGCATCCGCGGCGGGCGCGACGCCGCGCTCGCGGTCGCCGCCAAGGTGAGGCTGTTCACCAACGCGACCTCGCTCGGCGGCTGCGAATCGCTGATCGAGCATCGCGCCTCGGTCGAAGGACCGAACCCGGTCTCGCCGCCGAATCTGCTGCGCCTGTCGGTCGGGCTCGAGCACGCCGACGATCTGATCGACGATCTCCGCCAGGCGTTGGCCTGAGGAACCTCGGAACGAGCTCGGCGTCGGCGCATGTCCCGCAGTCACGACCATCGACGCACGCCGCGCGCCGCCGGCGCCGGACTCGTCGTGCTGCTCGCGCTGCCCGCGGCGGCGATGGCCGCGGCGACGGACGTGATCTTCCGCCACGGTTTCGACAGCGCCAATCTGTGCGCGCCCGACCCTGCCTCCACGTTGGTGGTGAACGTCCGGGACGCGCCCTATGCCGCGCGCGGCGACGGCATCGCCGACGACACCCACGCCATCCAGCGTGCGCTCGACGCGGTCGCCGGCACCGGCGGAACGGTGCTGGTTCCCGCCGGCACCTACCTGATCGACCCGACCGCATCGAGTTCCGGCGGCAACCACGGCCTGAGTCCGGGCGGCAACACGACACTGCAATTGAGCCAAGGCGCGGTACTCAAGGCGATCGGCACCAGCGCCGGAACCTACGCCGTCGTGCAGGTCCACGGCGTGAGCGACGTCAACATCGTCGGCGGCGGCACGATCGAGGGCGAGCGCGCGGCGCACACCGGCACCGGCGGCGAATGGGGCATGGCCATCGACATCGGCAATGCCCGCCGCGTCGCCATCGATCACGTGACCGTGCGCGAAGCCTGGGGCGACGGCATCTACATCGGCAACGCGGCGAGTTCGCAGATCACGATCTGCCGCGTCACCGCCGACCACAATCGCCGTCAGGGCATGAGCATCACCAACGCCAGCGGCGTCAGCGTGACCGCGTCGGTGTTCGCGAACACCGCCGGCACCGCACCGGAGAACGGCATCGACATCGAGCCCAATGCCGGCGAGGCGGTGCACGACGTGGCGATCCAGAACTGCACGTTCGCGAACAATGCCGGCGGCGCATTCCAGACCGGCGTCCCGGTCGCGCTCGGCGGATCGGCGACGGTCGATGGCGTCGTGTTCGATCACAACACGCTGAGCGGCAACGGCGCCAACGCGATCGACGGCAGCTATCACGCCAACCTCCGCGTCTCCAACAGCGACGGCACGCAGGCGACCGACAACGTGCTGACGGACAACGTCGGCCAGGGCATCGTGCTGACCAACGACGCGACCCACACCGAGGTATCCGGCAACCGGGTACAGGGCACCCGCCAACTGGCCGGTTCGGAATCCGCGACCGGCGTCGGCATTCTGATCGGCGCCGCGGCCGGCTCACGCGTGACCGGCAACACGGTCACCGGCAACCAGGGTCACGGCATCTGGCAGGTGGTGCCGGACGCGAGCGTCACCATCGCCGACAACCTGGTTGCCGGCAACGGCTTGACGCCGTAGCCGCGCTCACCAGGTGCCGACGTTCGACATCGACGCCCACGGCTCCTGCGGCGGCAAGTGACCGTCCTGCAGCAGCTCGATCGAGATCCGGTCCGGCGAGCGCACGAACGCCATGTGGCCGTCGCGCGGCGGGCGGTTGATCGTGTAGCCCATCCCTTGCAGGCGCGCACACGTCGCATAGATGTCGTCGACGCGGAACGCGAGGTGGCCGAAGTTGCGCGCGCTGCCGTAGTCCTCGGTCGAATCCCAGTTCCAGGTGAGCTCGATCTCGACCTCGGGATTTTCCGGCGCGGCAAGAAACACCAGCGTGTACTTGCCTTGCGGATGCTCGCGGCGGCGCGTCTCGCGCAAGCCGAGGCCGTCGCAGTAGAAGCGCAGCGATTCGGCCAGATCGCGCACGCGCACCATGCTGTGCAGAAAACGCATCGCACTCCTCCACTCAGCGTCGCAGCAACCAGTTGTTCAGAGAGCCCCTACAGAAAGAGATCCGGCAACAGCGGCGCCGCTGGATCGACTGCGTAGCGGCCGAAGTCGTCGATGCCGGCCTCGCGCAGCACGTCCTCGTCGATCAGGAACCGGCCGCTGAAGCCGGCGGCGTCGCGGATGAGGATGGCGTGCGCCGCATCGGCCATGATCTCGGGCCGGCGCCCGTTCGCCGCGCTCACCCCCGGGATCATGTTGAGCGCGTCGGTCGCGATCAGCGTGCGCGGCCACAGCGCGTTGACCGCGATCCCGCGCGGGCCGAACTCGCCGGCGAGGCCGAGCGTGACGAAGCTCATGCCCATCTTCGCCAGGGTGTAGCCGAGATGCGGCGCCCACCATTTCGGATCCAGCGACGGCGGCGGCGCGAGCGTGAGGATGTGCGGATTCGGCGCCTTGAGCAGATGCGGCAGGCACGCCTGCGCGCAGAGGAAACTGCCGCGGGCGTTGACCTCGTGCATCAAATCGAAGCGCTTCATCGGCGTTTCCAGCGTGCCGCGCAACCAGATCGCGCTGGCGTTGTTGACCAGGATGTCGATGCCGCCGAAACGCGCCACCGCCGCGGCGACCGCGGCCGCGACCGCGGCGGCGTCGCGGATGTCGCACTTCTGCGCCAGCGCGCGGCCGCCGGCCGCCTCGACCGCGGCGGCGGCGGTGTGGATCGTGCCGGGCAGTTTGGGATTGGGCACGTCCGACTTCGCCGCGATGACCACGTTGGCGCCGTCACGCGCGGCGCGCAGCGCGATGGCGAGACCGATGCCGCGCGAGGCGCCGGTGATGAACAGCGTCTTGTCCTTCAGCGTCGCCATCGGATCGCCGCCCGCGCCGCAGCCGTCAGGCCTTCTGGAAACGCGGCAGGTAGTGCATCAACTGCCCGAGCCGCACCAGCGGATCGGTCATCTGCAGCAGATGCTGGCGCTCGCGGTTTTCCAGCGGCAAGGCTTCGGCGAGCCGGAAGCCGACCCAGCTCGCGTCGTCGTAGCAACCGCGTTCGGCCTTGGCGAACGCGCTGTCGCTGGCGTCCAGCAGCCGCTCCAGGATGGTGCCGAGCAGGGCGAACTCCGGCGGCAGCGGCACCGTCGGCTCCGGCGGCCAGAAGCGCACCGCGCCGTGGGCAAGGCCGTTGTCGCGCACGCGCGAGCGATCGACGTGGAACCGCGCCCCGCCCTCGGCGCGGATGCCGAGCAGGCCGTCGGCCGTGGTATAGAAATCCACAATGTGCGCGAGCGTGCCGATCGCCGCCGGCACCGAGGCCTCGCCCGCGTCGCGGCCGTGCAGGATCATGCACACGCCGAAGCCCTGGCCTTCGCGCGCGCAGTCGCGCACCATGTCGAGGTAGCGCCGCTCGAAGATGCGCAGGTGGAGCGGTCCGCCGGGAAACAGCACGGTGTTGAGCGGAAACAGCGGGATGTCGACCAGCGCCACGCCGGCAGTGTAGGCGCATCCGCCGGCGGGCGGAAGGGTCGCGCGCCGCCCGGCCGCGCCTATCCCGCGTCCGCCGTCCGCGGCGCGGCGGCAGATTCGGCGAGCAACGCGACGAACCGCCGCGGTGCGTTGTCGAACCCGCCGTTGGACATGAACACGACGTGGTCGCCCGGCTGCACCAACTGCCGCAGCGCCTCGAGCAGCGCGGGCACGCTCGGCGCGGTGCGGCCGCGCGCGCCGAGCGCCGCGGTCGCCCGGGTGGCGTCCCACGCCAGGCCGGGCGGATCGAGCAGCACCACCGCATCGGCCTCGCGCAGCGCCGGCGCGAGCTCGTCGGCGTGCGCGCCGGCGCGCATCGAATTGGAGCGCGGCTCGAGCCCGACCAGGATACGCGCGGCGCCGACGCGGGCCCGCAGGCCCGCGAGCGTCGTCGCGATCGCGGTCGGATGGTGGGCGAAGTCGTCGTAGACGCGCACCCCGGCCGGCTCGCCGATGCGCTCGAGCCGTCGCCGCGCGCCGCGGAACGACGCGAACGCCGTCAGCGCCTGCGCGACGTCCGCACCGCCGGCCTCCGCCGCCGCCAGCGCGGCGAGCGCGTTCATCACGTTGTGCCGGCCGAGCAGGTCCCAGCGCACCGCGCCGAGTTCACGCCCGTCACGCAGCACGACGAAGTGCGAACCGTCCGGCGCCAGCAGACGCGCGCGCCAGTCGCCGCGCTCGATGCCGAAGGTGGTCACCGGCGTCCAGGCGCCCAGCGCCAGCACCTCGGCCAGATGCGCATCCTCGGCGTTGACGATCAGGCGGCCGTTGCCCGGCACGGTGCGGACCAGATGATGGAACTGGCGCTGGATCGCGGCGAGGTCGGGAAAGATGTCGGCGTGGTCGTATTCGAGATTGTTGAGCACGCAGATTTCCGGCCGGTAGTGCACGAACTTCGAGCGCTTGTCGAAAAATGCGGTGTCGTATTCGTCCGCCTCGATGACGAAGTCGGAGGGCCGAGGGCGGAGGGCCGAGGGCCGAGCCGAGAAAGTCGCTTGGCCCCCCGCGCCCCGCCCGTCGAGTCGCGCCGAGACGCCGAAATTCTCCGGCACCCCGCCGACCAGGAAGCCGGGCGCGCGACCGCAACGGTCGAGCAGCCAGGCGAGCAGCGCCGTCGTGGTGGTCTTGCCGTGGGTGCCGGCCACCGCGAACACGCGCCGCGCCGCCAGCACCTCCTCGCCGACCCATTGCGGTCCGGACACGTACGGCAGGCGCGCGGCGAGCATGCACTCCACCACGGGATTGCCGCGCGACAGCGCGTTGCCGACGATCACCCGATCCGGCGGCGGCTCGAGGTGTTCGGCGCGATAGCCCGGATCGAGCCGGATGCCGAGCGCGGCGAGCTGCTCGCTCATCGGCGGGTAGATGTTGGCGTCGCAGCCGGCGACCTCGTGGCCGAGCGCGCGCGCGAGCGCGGCGACGCCGCCCATGAAAGTTCCACAAATTCCTAAAATATACAATTTCATGACGCCTCGCGGCCGGCCGCGACGGCGGCGCTCACGTGCCGAGCCCCGGGCCGCGCAGCGCCGAAGCAAGAACCAGCTCGGCGACGACCCACAGCAGGGCGACGACCAGGCCGCCGAGAAACGGGATGTCGAGGCTGTGGCGCAGGATGTGCGCGTCGACCACCAGCTTCCAGATCACGATCGGGAACGCCAGCAGCGCAAGCAGCGCCTGCAGCGGCGTGATCGTCTCCGGCGCGAGCGCGCGCGCGCCGGTGGCGAGCACCACCGGCAGGCTGAGCAGGGAGAACACGATCGCGCAGCCGATCAGCGCCAGCGCGGCCTGGACGAAGCGGTTGGCGAAGCCGCGCAGGGTCAGCAGCCCATACAGCAGGCCGAGATTGAGGGCGAGACCGATCAGCCCGGCGCCGAGCGTATCGCCGCCGGCGCCGACCCCGACCAGATGCGCGATGCCGAGCTGCAGCAGCAGATTCGCCGCGCACACGGCGACCAGCAGCGGCGGCGAATACGGCATGTCCTGCGGGCCGCGGCGCAACTGGCACAGATCGCGCAGCAGATAAAGCCATGACGTCATCGAACGGATTCCGGAAACGAAACGTCCGCCGCGGCGGGCGGCACGTGGCGCTCAGGCCACCGCGGCGCGCGGCAGCACGGCGAGGATGCGCCGGAACACGGTCTCGACCTCGCCGACGCCGTCGACCGTCACCAGCTTGCCGAGCTCGGCGAAGTGCCGCGCCACCGGTGCGGTCTGTTCGCGGTAGACCTGCAGGCGCTTGCGCACGATCGCCGGATCGTCGTCGGGACGGTGCTCGGCGCGGAAGCGGATCTCGCAGCGCGCCAGGATCACCTCGTCGGGCACGTCGAGCTCGATGGCGATGTCGAGCGGTTGGCCGATGCGCGCGAGCAGATCCTCCAGCGCCGCGCACTGCGCCAGATTGCGTGGATAGCCGTCGAGGATGAAGCCACCGCCGACATCGGCTTGCGCCAGCCGTTCCTCGAGCATGCCGAGCACGATCTCGTCGGAGACCAGCTTGCCGGCCTCCATCACCGCCTTCGCCTTGAGCCCGAGCGGGGTGCCGGCCTTCACCGCCGCGCGCAGCAGATCGCCGGTGGAGATGTGCGGCACGTTGAGCTCGCGCTTGAGCAGCGCGGCCTGGGTGCCCTTGCCCGAACCGTTCGGGCCGAAGAAGACGATGCGCATAGTCTGGTCGTTGTCCGTCGCCGGCGGCGGAACGGCGACCCGTCCGCGGGCAAGCCAAATGGCGGTGCGTTCGGCTAAGCTAGCGGCAGCGGTACGGAGTGTCAAACGGAAACGCCCGCATCATGCGCGAAGGCCATCTGCTCTACGCCCAGTCCGGCGGCGTGACCGCCGTCATCAATGCCACCGCCGCGGCGGTGATCGACACCTGCCGTCGGCGCCGCGTGCGTGTGTTCGCCGCGCGCAACGGCATCCTCGGTGCGCTGCGCGAGGAGCTGATCGATCTGGCGCGCGAGGATCGCGCCGCCCTCGCCGCGCTGCGCCATACGCCGGGCGGCGCGTTCGGTTCGTGCCGGTTCAAGCTGAAGTCGCCGGAGGTCGATCGCGCGCACTACGAGCGCCTGCTCGCGGTGTTCGCGGCGCACGACATCCGCCATTTCCTGTACAACGGCGGCAACGATTCGGCCGATACCTCGCTCAAGATCGCCGAGTTCGCCCGCGCCCGCGGCTATCCGCTGCACGTGATCGGCGTGCCGAAGACGGTCGACAACGATCTGCCGATCACCGATGCCTGCCCCGGCTTCGGCTCGGTGGCGAAGTACACCGCGCTGTCGATCCTCGAGGCGAGCTACGACGTCGCCTCGATGTGCGAATCCTCCACCAAGGTGTTCGTGATGGAGGTGATGGGCCGTCACGCCGGCTGGATCGCCGCCGCCGCCGGCCTCGCCGCCGGCGGTCCCGACGATCCGCCGCACCTCATCCTGTTCCCCGAGATTCCGTTCGACGAGGCGGCGTTCCTCGCCCGGGTCAAGGCGACGGTCGCGCGCGTCGGCTACTGCGCGGTGGTCGTCTCGGAAGGTCTGCGCAACGCCGACGGCCGGTTCCTCGCCGAAGCCGGCAGCGTGGACGCCTTCGGCCACACCCAGCTCGGCGGCGTCGGGCCGGTGGTCGCGCAATTGGTAAAAAGCAGACTCGGCTACAAATTCCACTGGGCGGTGCCGGACTACCTGCAACGCTCGGCGCGGCACCTGGCGAGCCGGGTCGACGCCGAGCAAGCCTGGGCCGTGGGCCGCGCCGCGGTCGAATACGCGCTGGCCGGACACGACGCGGTGATGCCGGTGATCCGGCGCGTGTCGAACCGGCCGTTCCGCTGGACGATCGAGCCGGCGCCGCTTAAGCGCATCGCCAACGTCGAGAAGAAGCTGCCACGCAGCTTCATCCGCGCCGACGGCTTCGGCATCACCGCCGCCGCGCGGCGCTATCTCGAGCCGTTGATCCGCGGCGAGGACACGCCGCCGTACGATCGCGCGAGCGGCCTGCCGAAGTATGCGCGGCTCAAGCTCGCGCTGGCGAAGAAGCAGCTCGCAGCGTATTCGATCGCCGACAAGTGACCTCACGCGCGCTCGCCGGCGCATCCCCCTCGCTGCCGTAGCGACCCGGCCCGACCGCCGCGCCGGCCGATCCGGATCGCCGGCGCCGCCGCAGGCCGCGCGCTGCTGCGGCGCACGAGTGGCAGGCCGGCACGCGCCCGCTATACTGCGCCGGATTTTGCGCTGTTTCCCCCGTTTGTCCCGTCCACGCCTGGAAGCCAAGGGAGAATTCGATGTTTTTTCAGCAATACGCCTTGTGGATCGCGCTCGGCGCCGCCGTGCTCGCGATCGTATACGGAGTGTGGTCGCGCAGCTGGATCCTGGCCAAGCCCGCCGGCAGCCCGCGCATGCAGGAAATCGCCGCGGCCGTGCAGGAGGGCGCGCGCGCCTATCTCAACCGCCAGTACACCACCATCGCGATGGTCGGCGCCGCGCTGTTCGTGGTGATCGGCTTCGCCCTGCACTGGAGCACGGCGCTCGGCTTCGCCATCGGCGCGGTGTTGTCCGGCGCCGCCGGCTACATCGGCATGAACATCTCGGTGCGCGCCAACGTGCGCACCGCGGAAGCCGCGCGCAGCGGCATGAACGCGGCGCTGCAGATCGCCTTCCGCGGCGGCTCGATCACCGGGTTGCTGGTGGTCGGTCTCGGCCTGCTCGGCGTGGCCGGCTACTACGCCGGTCTGCGGCACTTCGGCCAGAGCCAGGACGAGGCGCTGCATGCGCTGGTCGGCCTCGCCTTCGGCGCCTCGCTGATCTCGATCTTCGCGCGTCTGGGCGGCGGCATCTTCACCAAGGGCGCCGACGTCGGCGCCGATCTGGTCGGCAAGGTCGAGGCCGGCATTCCCGAGGACGATCCGCGCAACCCGGCGGTGATCGCGGACAACGTCGGCGACAACGTCGGCGACTGCGCCGGCATGGCCGCCGACCTGTTCGAGACCTACGCGGTGACGCTGATCGCCACCATGCTGCTCGGCGGCGTGCTCGGCAAGGACGCCGGCGAGTACGGCGTGATCTACCCGCTCGTGCTCGGCGGCATTTCCATCGTCGCCTCGATCATCGGCACGTTCTTCGTCAAGGCCCGCGCCGGCGGCAAGATCATGAGTGCGCTGTACATGGGCGTGGGCGTCTCCGCGGTGCTGGCGCTGGCCGCGTTCGTGCCGGTGACGCAGGCGCTGATGGCGGGCGCCAGGTTCGGCGTCTGGAACGTGTACGGCTGCGCGCTGATCGGCATCCTGCTGACGGTCGCGATGGTGGTAATCACCGAGTACTACACGGCGACCGAGTTCTCGCCGGTGCGCCACGTCGCCAAAGCCTCGACCACCGGCCATGCCACCAACATCATCGCCGGCATCGGCGTGTCGATGAAGGCGACCGCGCTGCCGGTGCTGGCGATCTGCGCCGCGATCTGGGCCGCGCACTACTTCGCCGGCCTGTACGGCATCGCGATCGCGGCCACCGCCATGCTCAGCATGACCGGCATGATCGTCGCGCTCGACGCCTACGGCCCGATCACCGACAACGCCGGCGGCATCGCCGAGATGGCCGAGCTGCCGAAGGAAGTCCGCGCGGTGACCGATCCGCTCGACGCCGTCGGCAACACCACCAAGGCCGTGACCAAGGGCTACGCGATCGGCTCGGCCGGCCTCGCCGCGCTGGTGCTGTTCGCCGACTACACCCACAACCTGAGTACGACGCCGAGCCTCGCCAACCAGCTCATTCCGTTCGACCTCTCGGACCACATGATCCTGATCGGCCTGTTCATCGGCGGCCTGATCCCGTACCTGTTCGGCGCGATGGCGATGGAGGCGGTCGGTCGCGCCGCGGGTGCGGTCGTCGAGGAAGTCCGGCGCCAGTTCCGCGAGATCAAGGGCATCATGGAAGGCACCGGCAAGCCCGACTACTCCAAGGCGGTGGACCTTCTGACCAAGGCCGCGATCAAGGAAATGCTGGTGCCCTCGCTGCTGCCGGTGCTGGTGCCGATCGTGGTCGCGTTCGGCGCCAAGCTCGTCACCGGCTCCAGCGCGGAAGGCGCCAAGGCGCTCGGCGGCGTGCTGGTCGGCACCATCGTCACCGGCCTGTTCGTGGCGATCTCGATGACCACCGGCGGCGGCGCCTGGGACAATGCGAAAAAGTATATCGAGGACGGCAACTTCGGCGGCAAGGGCTCGGACGCGCACAAGGCCGCGGTGACCGGCGACACCGTCGGCGATCCGTACAAGGACACCGCCGGTCCCGCGGTGAACCCGCTGATCAAGATCATCAACATCGTCGCGCTGCTGCTGATCCCGCTGCTTTGATCGGCGAGATGGAGAAAGAAGAAACCCCGCTGCGGCGGGGTTTCTCTTCTTCGCGCGACCGATGCTCCCGCGTTTCCTCGTTCCGCGACCGCGCGCCACGGCTCGCTGAACCGCAACGGGCCGGCCATCGTCCGTTCGTCAGGCCGCGTGTCGCGCATGCCATGGCTTGATGTGCGCCAGCGTTTTCGCGATCGCCTGCTTGACGGTGGCGCGGTCGTAGTCGTCCTGCAGGCCGGTCCAGAAGCCCTCGCTGGTGCCGAAAAACCGCGCCAGCCGCAGGCCGGTATCGGCCGTGATCGCGCGCTTGCCGGCCACGATTTCGCCGATGCGCCGCTGCGGCACGCCGATTTCCTTGGCGAGCCGGTATTGCGTGATCCGCATCGGCCGAAGAAATTCCTCGAGCAGGATTTCGCCCGGAGTCGGGTACGGAACGGTACGCATGTCGCCTCCTAGTGATAATCGACGATTTCCACGTCGTGCGCATCCGCCTCGATCCAGCGGAAGCAGATCCGCCATTGGTCGTTGATGCGAATGCTCCATTGGTCCTTGCGCTTGCCCTTGAGCTTCTCCAGCCGGTTGTGCAGCGGAATGCGCAGATCGTCGATCCGGGCGGCGCGATGCAGCATGGCGAGCTTGCGCATGGCGACGGTTTCGATGTGCCGCCAACGCGGGATGCGCCGACCCTCGAACAACGCTTCCGTGTCGCGGTCGCGGAAGGATCGGATCATCGGCCCATACTAACGCTTCACGATACTATCGTCAATCGATAGCAGCCACTGCCCCCGGCTGCGCGGCGGCGCGCTTTCGCGTATCCTTCGCGCCCCTTTGCATTCGCGTGGGAGCCAGTCATGGGCCTCGATCTCGTTTCGTCCGGCAAGGACGTGCCGAACGAAATCAATGTCGTCATCGAAATCCCGAAGGATTCCGACCCGGTCAAGTACGAAGTGGACAAGAAGACCGGCGCGATCTTCGTCGATCGCGTGCTGGCCACGCCGATGCGCTATCCGTGCAACTACGGCTACGTGCCGCACACGCTGTGCGGCGACGGCGATCCGGTCGACGTGCTGGTGCTGATGCCGCTGCCGCTGATTCCGGGCTCGGTGATCCGCTGCCGCCCGGTCGGCGTGCTGCGCATGACCGACGAGGCCGGCGCCGACACCAAGATCGTCGCCGCGCCCGCGCTCAAGGTGTTCGCCCACTACGATCACATCAACGACATCGGCGACGTGCCGCAGCACTGGCGCGACCGTATCGGCCATTTCTTCGAGCACTACAAGGATCTGGAAAAAGGGAAATGGGTAAAAGTGGACGGCTGGGACGACGCCGCCGCCGCACGCCGGGAAATCCTGGAAAGCGTGGCGCGCTTCCAGCAGTGTCCGGAGAAGCCGCACTTCTGAGCGCGCCGCCCCGGTCGGTCGTGCGGCGTCGGCGAACAGCGCCGGCCTGCGCTGAGGCTCAGTCCTCCGGCGACTCGTCCTCGTCCGGCTTGAGCGGCGCCGGCGGCAGGGTCTGCGCGGCGATGTCGCGCGCGCGCCAGAATCGGATGCGGCCGAAGCGGTACGGCAGCTCGAGCTCGGGCGGCGCGGCGATCGGATACTTGGTGTAGAACGTGACCACGGTGCCGTCCGGATGCGCCGCGCACCAGGCCGGCAGCTCGGCGAAGCTCACCTTCGGTAGCGGCTGCGTCAGCCGGCCGGCGAACTCGAACAAGCCGTGGTGCCAGGCCAGATGCGCGATCGGCCGGCCGGACTCCTGGATCGCACGGATGCGCGCGGCGGCGACGCTCACGTCGACGTACGGGCCGATGCCCTGCGCCAGGGCGAGCTCGGCGAGCGCCGCGGCCGCGACCGTGGCCAGCGCCAGCGCGCGCAGCGAGGCGTGCGCGCCGCGCAGCGTGAGCAGGCCGAGACCGAGCAGCGTCAGCGCCACACCCCACCACGGCCACACGCCCGCGACCACGCCCAGGAACGACTCGGTCAGGTGGCCATCGCGCACCAGCCGATCGAGCCCGGCGATCGCGCTCGCGTGCGCCGCCAGATACGGCAGCGCGGCGAGCGCGATTCCGGCGAGCGTGAGCAGCGCGGCGAACGGGCGGCCGCGCACCGCGGCGCGGGCGTCGCCGAGCACCAACGCGAGATACAGCGCCAGCGCCGGCAGCAACGGCAGCAGATAGTGCGGCTGCTTGCCGCTGACCAGACAGAACACGCCGAACGCCGGCGCGAACGCGGCGATCGCGAAACGCGCACTTTTCCCAATGTGGACATTTTCGCACCACGCCCGCCACGGCGCGCGCAGGCTGAGCGTCCACGGCAGCAGCATCAGCGGCAGGACGAGCAGATACCACCACGGCGGCCGGCGATGGGCGAAGCTCCGCGCCATGCGGTCCACGGTCTGATGCAGGAAGATCGCGTTCGCGTACTCCGGCCCGCCGGCCAGCGCCGCCGGAATCGCCCAGGCGAGCGCCACGCCGGCGCCGCCGAGCACGCCGAGCGCCAGGCACGCATACCAGCGCCGCTTCGCCGCCCGCGCGGTCGCGCTCCACCACGGCGCGAGCGCCGCGGCGAGGCCGGCGTCGAGCAGCGCGACCGGCCCCTTGGTGAGAATGCCGAGACCGAAGCCGAGCGCGAGCAGCAGCGTACCGCGTCGCCAACGCTGCGCGTCGAGATCGAGCGTGCCGTGCAGCGCGACCAGCACGCAGGTGGTCAGCAGCACGTCGAACATGATCGCGCTCGAGAACAGCGCGAAGTAGATCATGCCGGCGAACAGCCACAGCGCGCGCTCGGCCACCGCGCGATCCGGCTCCAGGCGCCGCACCAGGCGCTCGCACAGGAGCAGCGAGGCGAGCGAGGCGGCGAGCACGCCGAGCCGCACCGCCCACGCGTTCATGCCGGCCACGAGCCAGCCGAGATTGATCAGCCAGAACAGCAGCGGCGGCTTGTCCGAGTACGGCGCGCCGTTGAGATGCGGCACCAGGAAATCGCCGTGCAGACGCATTTCCCAGGCCACCGCGAGATAGCGCGTCTCGTCGATCGGCAGCGCCGGCAGGTACAGCGCGACCGGCAGCAGCAGGAGCAGCCAGAGCAGCCGCCCGTCGGCGAGCCAGCGCAGAAAGTTGCGTTCGGGTGCGGATCGCATCAGGTGATTCCCAGCCGTCGGGCGTGCGCCCGGCGGCAGGCAACGCCGCCGGTCCCGGCGCGAACGGACGACGGATTTTCGGGGTTCACCCGCGCTCGAGCAATGCCCGCAGATCGATCACCGCGGCATTGGCGCGCGAGACGTAGTTCGCCATCACCAGCGAATGGTTGGCGAAGAAGCCGAACGGACTGCCGTTGAGGATGATCGGACTGCGCACCGGCTTCTGCGATTCCTCGAGCTCGCGGATGATCTGCTTCAGGCTCACCATCGCGTTCTTGCGTTCGAGCACCGGCGCGAAATCGGCCTGCACCGCCTTGAGCTGCACGAGCAATGCCCAGGTGTAGCCGCGCGCTTCGTAGAACACGTCGTCGATCCGGCTCCAGGGCGTCTTGACGATGTCCGCGCCCTTGGCGCCGGCCGACGCGGCGGGATCGACCGGCGCATCGCCCTCCAGGCGCAACTGGCCGACGCTCGCCGACAACCGCTGCGACAGGCTGCCGAGGCGCGCCGAGACGGTGTCGAGATAATCCGCCAGGCTGTCGGCGCGGGCATAGAACTGCGCGCCGTTCGGATCGTTCCTGCCGAGGCGCTGGAAGTAGGCGTCGAGGTGCGCGATCGCCTTGCGGTACTGGCCTTCGGAGCTCGGCAGCAGCCAGCGATCGTTGGGACTGGAGAACAGCGGATCGGCTTCCTTCAGATCGACGTCCTCCTCGGATTGCGATTGCGAGCGCGCGAAGCGGTTGCGCAGCTCGCGGGCGAGATCGCGCGTGGCGGTGAGCACGCCGAATTCCCAGTTCGGCACGTCGTCCATCAGCGCGCCGGGCGGGAACACGTCGTTGGACAGATAGCCGCCGCGCTTGTCGAGCAGGGTCTCGGCGCAGCCCATCAGCGTGCTGGTCACGACCGATCCGGTGACCGGCGTCTGGCCGTGCGCCGCGGCGCGCTGCCGCGCCAGCGCGACCACGTCGAACGGCACCGGTTCATAGCTCCACCACCACATCAACGCCAGCACGACCAAGGTGTAGATCGCGACCAGCGCGAGGCTGCCGCGCAGCAGCCAGCGGGTGCGCCGCTCCTGGAACCGGGTGACGATCGACATGGGCGGGAACGTTCCTCGAGGCCGGCGTCATTGTGCCGCAGACGCGGACGCGGCGCACGCCGGCCGGCGCGGGCGGACTCACTCCGGGCGATACACCTCGCCGCCGGATTCGCGGAACTCGGCGGCCTTCTCGGCCAGGCCTTGCGCGAGCGCGGCGGTCGCGTCGAGGCCGTGCGCGCGGGCGTAGTCGCGCACGTCCTGGGTGATCTTCATCGAGCAGAACTTCGGCCCGCACATCGAGCAGAAGTGCGCGGTCTTGTGCGCCTCCTTCGGCAGCGTCTCGTCGTGGAATTCGCGCGCCTTCTCCGGATCGAGGCCGAGGTGGAACTGGTCCTCCCAGCGGAACTCGAAGCGCGCCTTGCTGAGCGCGTTGTCGCGCGCCTGCGCGCCGGGATGGCCCTTGGCGAGATCGGCGGCGTGCGCGGCGATCTTGTAGGCGATGATGCCGTCGCGCACGTCCTGCTTGTCGGGCAGGCCGAGGTGCTCCTTCGGCGTGACGTAGCACAGCATCGCCGTGCCGAACCAGCCGATCAGCGCCGCGCCGATCGCCGAGGTGATGTGGTCGTAGCCGGGCGCGATGTCGGTGGTGAGCGGCCCGAGCGTGTAGAACGGCGCCTCGCCGCACTTCGCCAACTGCCGCTCCATGTTCTCCTTGATGAGCTGCATCGGCACGTGGCCGGGACCCTCGATCATCACCTGCACGTCGTGCTGCCAGGCGATGCGCGTGAGCTCGCCCAGGGTGTCGAGCTCGGCGAACTGCGCCGCGTCGTTGGCATCGGCGATCGAACCGGGCCGCAGGCCGTCGCCCAGCGAGAAGGCGACGTCGTAGGCCTTCATGATCTCGCAGATCTCCGCGAAATGGGTGTAGAGGAAATTCTCCTGGTGGTGGGCGAGGCACCACTTGGCGAGGATCGAGCCGCCGCGCGAGACGATGCCGGTGACGCGCTTGGCGGTCAGCGGAATGAACGGCAGGCGCACGCCGGCGTGGATGGTGAAGTAGTCCACGCCCTGCTCGGCCTGCTCGATCAGGGTGTCGCGGAACAGCTCCCAGGTGAGATCTTCGGCCACCCCGCCGACCTTCTCCAGCGCCTGGTAGATCGGCACCGTGCCAATCGGCACCGGACTGTTGCGCACGATCCACTCGCGGGTCTCGTGGATGTGGCGGCCGGTGGAGAGGTCCATCACCGTGTCGGCGCCCCAGCGGATCGCCCACACCATTTTTTCCACCTCTTCCGCGATCGACGAGGTGACCGCGGAATTGCCGATGTTGGCGTTGATCTTCACCAGGAAATTGCGGCCGATGATCATCGGCTCGGATTCCGGATGATTGATATTGCAGGGGATGATGGCGCAGCCGCGCGCCACTTCGTCGCGCACGAACTCCGGCGTGATCCGCGCCGGCAGCCGCGCACCGAAACCCTCGCCGGGATGCTGCCGCAGCAGGCCGGTCTCCTGCAGCGCCTCGATGCGCTGGTTCTCGCGGATCGCGACGAACTCCATTTCCGGCGTGACGATGCCGCGCCGCGCGTAGTGCATCTGGGTGACGTTGGCGCCGGCGCGCGCGCGGCGCGGGCGACGCAGCGCCGGGAACCGCACGTCGGCGAGCTCCGGAGCGACGGCGTGGCGGCGGCTGAACCCGGAACTGAAATCGGCCAGCAGCTCGCTGTCGCCGCGCGCCTCGATCCAGCGCGCGCGCAGCGCCGGCAGGCCGGCGGTCAGATCGACGCGGTGGTCGGGATCGGTATACGGACCGGAGGTGTCGTAGACGGCCAGCGGCGGGTTCCGCTCCGCGCCGAAGGTCGAGGGCGTGTCGGCCTGCACGATCTCGCGCATCGGCACGGCGAGGTCGTCGCGGCTGCCGCGCACGTGGATCTTGCGCGAACCGGGGATCGGCCGCGTGACCGCGGCGGACAGTTCGGCGGTGCGACGGATCAGTTCGGCGGCAAGCGCGTTCATGGCGACCTCCTCGACGGTGGATGCGAAGCGGACGCCGCGACTCGGGCGAAGACTCCCTACGCCGGTACGAACCGGATCAGGTACCAAGGGTTTGTCTCAGCCCGACACCGATCGCCGCGCTTCGCGGCAGCCCGCCGGAACCGGCCGGACGATCGCTGCGGGGCACCCCCGCTTCGCGGTCCATTGAAGCACGAAGCGCCGGCTTTGGCGAGGCCGCGACGTTCCGCCGCGGTGTCGCGTCTGGCAGGATGTCGGGACCGCGCAACGGCCGGAGGTGTGCGATGCGATCCGTCGTCTTCCTGTTGCTGCTGTCCTGCGCGTTCGCCGCGCGGGCCGCGGCCGAGCCGCCGCCGAATCGCGACGTCGCGGCGCCGCGGGTCGAGGTGCAGTGGGCGCCGACCGATCGGCTGAGCGAGGTCCGCGACAATCCCCTGCATCGCGGCTGGTTGCGTCCCGAGCAGTGGATGAAGGAACTCGGCGACCACCTCGCCGCGCGCGCCGATCGCGTGCTGCCGCCGGGACGGCGCCTGCTCGTGACGATCGACGACATCAAGCTCGCCGGCGACTTCGAACCCTGGCGCGGACCGGGCGCGCAGGACGTGCGCGTGCTGCGCCACGCCTATCCGCCGCGCATCGACCTGCACTTCCGGCTGCTCGCCGCCGACGGCGCGGTGCTGCGCGAGGGCGCGGCGAAGTTGCGCGATGCGGCGTATCTCGATCGCACGGTACCGGCCAGCACCGATCCGCTGCGCTACGACAAGCGCCTGCTCGACGAGTGGCTGCGCAAGGAATTCGGCGCCGCCGGCCCGGCCGGCTAAACGGCCTCAGCGCGGCGCATACGCGCGCAGGAACATATCCACCGTCGCGTTGAGGTGCTCGTCGATCTCGCGCGGCGTCAGCGGCGCGCCGCAGCCGCATTCCAGCCGCGCGTGGTATTCGCCCTTGAGCAGGCAGAAGAACTGCGAGGACGCGCGGTGCAGGTCGGGGATGTCGAGCTTGCCGGCCTCGACCTCCTGCCGCAGGAACGACTCGAACGCCTCCTGGGTGCGCTTCGGACCCGCCTCCCAGAACAGTTGCGCGAGTTTCGGCGACTGCCGCGCGTTGGCCACGATCGTGCGATGCACCGACAGCGCCTCGTCGCTGGTGACGAGCGCGAAGAACGCGCGCGCGATGGTCAGCAACTGCTTGCGGATCGGCCCCTTGAGGTCGGCCATGAAGAGTTCGGGCGGCATCTGCTCCTGACAGACGCAGGCCACCGCCGCGGTGAACAGCCGCTCCTTGTCCTGGAAATGGCTGTACACGGTGAGCTTGGACACGCCCGCCGCCGCGGCGATCGCATCCATGCTGGTGCCCTCGAAGCCGTGCGTCGTGAACAGACGCTTGGCCACGTCCAGAATCGCGGCGCGCTTTTCCAGGTCTTTCGGGCGGCCCGGACTGCCGCTCCTGGCGACGGCGGAGGACGAGTTCATCTGGATACTGGACAGTTCAGTTCAATAATAATACTATACCCGAGCGTTCAGTAATTGATCTGGATCAATCGCCGGAGGAATCGCCGCCATGCGCGCCCTGCCCCTGTCTCACGTGACATTATGCGCCGGATTGCTGGCCTTGGGCAGTGCGTTCGCCCTCGGCGGCTGCGACACGCGCGCGGCCGCGCCGCCGCCGCCGCGGCCGGCGATCGTGATCCACCCGCAGGCCGGCGAAGAGGCGCGCGCCGAAATCTACAGCGGCGAGTTGCGCGCGCGCTTCGAGAGCCAGCTCGGTTTCCGCGTCGCCGGCAAGATCCGGGCGCGCCGGGTCGATGTCGGCGCCAAGGTCACCGCCGGCCAGGTCCTCGCCGAACTCGATCCGCTCGATCTGCAGTTGCAGGTGACGAGCGCGCAGGCGGCGCTGGCCTCGGCGCGGGCCAACCGCGACCTGGCGCAATCCGAGTTCAATCGCTATCGCGCCCTGCTCGACAAGCACTACATCAGCCAGACCCAGTTCGATACCCAGGCGAATGCGCTCAAGGCCGCGCAGGCGCAGGTCGCACAGGCCGAAGCGGCGCTGGCGGTGGCGCGCAACCAGGCCGAATACGCGGCGCTGCGCGCCGATGCGGCCGGCACGATCACCGCGATCGGCGCCGAGGCGGGCCAGGTCGTGGCCGCCGGCCAGCCGATCGCCACCCTCGCCCGCGACGGCGCGATCGAAGTCGAGATCGCCGTGCCGGAGAACCGGGTCGCCGACTACCGCGTCGGCCGCCCGGCGGTGGTCGAACCCTGGGCCGCCGGTGGCCAGCGCCTCAATGCGCATCTGCGCGAGATCGCGCCGGAGGCCGATCGCGCCAGCCGCACCTATCGCGTGCGCGTCGCCCTGGACGAATCCGCGCCGGCGCTCCGGCTCGGCCAGACTGCGCGCGTGGTTTTCGCCGGCGACGCCGACCCGCGCGAGAGCGTGGTGCCGCTCGCCGCGCTCGACCGGCAAGCCGACCAGGCTGCAGTGTGGGTGCTCGATCCGCGCACGCGGCAGGTACATCCGCGCAGCGTCCGCGTGCGCGACTACCGCGAACACGGCGTCGTGCTCGACGAGACGCTGGACGGCGCGCTGTGGATCGTCGCCGCCGGCGTGCACAAGCTGCACGACGGCGAGGTGATCGCGCCGGTCGACGCGCGCAACCGTCCGCTCGCGCTGTGAACCCGACCGCGGCCCGGGGAGCTGCCGCGGCGGGACGTTGCCTCCCCGATTGCTCTTGCTCCGCCCGTCGTGCCCGCGAACTCTGCCTCCCCGGTGTCGCGGGCCGCGGGCCGGAGCATCTTCTCGCCAAGCGCCCGGAGTATCGGCCATGACCCGCTTCAATCTGTCGGCCTGGGCGCTCAGCCACCGCCCGCTGCTGCGCTACTTCATCGCGGTGCTGGCGCTCGTCGGGGTGTGGTCGTACCTCCATCTCGGCCAGTCGGAGGATCCGCCGTTCACGTTCAAGGTGATGGTGGTCGCCACGCCCTGGCCGGGCGCGACCGCCGCCGAGATCGCCGAGCAGGTGACCGAGAAGATCGAGAAGAAGCTGCAGGAGCTGCCGGAGCTCGATTACCTACGCAGCTACTCGCGCCCCGGCGAATCGCAGGTGTTCGTGGTGCTCAAGGATTCGCTGCCGGCGGCGCGCGTGCCCGAGGTGTTCTACCAGGTGCGCAAGAAGATCGGCGACATTCGCCACACCCTGCCGCCCGGCGTGCAGGGCCCGTTCTTCAACGACGAATTCGGCGACACCTTCGGCAACATCTACGCACTCACCGGCGACGGCTACGACGACGCGCAACTGCGCGACTATGCCGAGCGCATCAAGCTCGAGCTGCTGCGCGTGCCGGACGTGGCCAAGGTGGAGTTGATCGGCCGCCAGGACGAGAAGATCTACATCGAGCTGTCCAACGCCAAGCTCGCCACGCTCGGCGTGAGTTTCGCCGACGTGCAGCGCGTGCTCGAAGCGCAGAACGCGATCACTGCCGCCGGCAGTTTCGAGACCGCCAGCGACCGCATCTACCTGCGCACCAGCGGTGCGTTCGATTCGGTCGAGGCGATCCGCGACCTCGCCATTCGCGCGAACGGCCAGTTGTTCCGGCTCGGCGACGTCGCCGAGGTGCGCCGCGGCTACGCCGATCCGCCGCAGCCGCGCATGCGCTACGACGGTCGCGACGCGCTCGGCATCGCGGTGGCGATGCGCGACGGCGGCGACATCCTCGCCCTCGGCCGCGCGCTGGACGCCACGGTCGCGCGCCTGCGCGCGACCCTGCCGGTGGGCCTGGAGCTTGCCAAGGTGGCCGATCAGCCGCGCGCGGTGGCGCGCTCGGTCGGCGAGTTCGTCGATACGCTCGCCATCGCCGTGGCGATCGTGCTCGCGGTCAGCTTCTTCTCGCTCGGCCTGCGCAGCGGCCTGGTCGTCGCACTGTCGATCCCGCTGGTGCTGGCGGTCACGTTCGCGGCGATGAAGCTGTTCGGCATCGACCTGCACAAGATCTCGCTCGGCGCGCTGGTGCTCGCGCTCGGCCTGCTGGTGGACGACGCCATCATCGCCGTGGAGATGATGGCGGTGAAGATGGAACAGGGCCTCGATCGGCTGCGCGCCGCGGCGTTCGCCTATTCTTCGACCGCGTTCCCGATGCTCACCGGCACGCTGGTCACCGCCGCCGGCTTCCTGCCGATCGCGACGGCGCGATCCGGCACCGGCGAATACACCCGTTCGCTGTTCCAGGTGGTGACGATCGCGCTCATCGTTTCCTGGTTCGCGGCGGTGATCCTGATCCCTTATCTCGGCCACGCCCTGCTGCCCGAGCGCGGCGCGCCGCCGAGCCGCTTCGAGCGGCGGCTCCAACGCTGGCGCGGGCGCGTGCTGGCGCGTCTGCCGGCGAGGTTGCGCGGCGGCGATGCGCGCACCGGCGCTGACCACGCGACGCACGATCCGTACGCCACGCCGTTCTACCGCCGCTTGCGCGCGCTGGTCGCATGGTGCGTGCGCCGGCGCAAGACCGTGATCGCGGCGACCTTCGCGCTGTTCGCGCTGGCGCTCGTCGGATTCGGCTTCGTGCAGCAGCAGTTCTTTCCGGACTCGACCCGGCTGGAACTGCTGGTCGATCTCAAGCTCGCCGAAGGCGCCTCGCTGAGCGCGACCGCCGCGCAGGCGAAGAAGCTCGAGGACTGGCTGGCGCGGCGTCCCGAGCTCGAGAACTACGTGAGCTACATCGGCTCCGGCGCGCCGCGCTTCTATCTGCCGCTCGACCAGCAACTGCCGCAGGCGAGCTTCGCCGAATTCGTGCTGCTGACCAGGAGCCTCGGCGACCGCGAACGCCTGCGCGCCGACCTGCTCGACCTGTTCGCGCGCGACTTCAGCGAACTGTCCGCGCGCGTGCTGCGCCTGGAGAACGGCCCGCCGGTGGGCTACCCGGTGCAGTTCCGCGTGTCCGGGCCGGACCTCGCCACGCTGCGCGCGCTCGCCGCGCGGGTCGGCGACGTGATGCGGCAGAATCCACATGTATACAACGTCAACGCCGACTGGCGGGAGCCGAGCAAGGTGGTGCATCTGGCCATCGACCAGGAACGCGCGCGGGTGCTCGGCGTCAGTTCGCAGGATCTGGCCAATTTCCTGCAGAGCTCGCTGTCCGGCGTGCCGGTGACCTGGTACCGTGAACGCGATCAGTTGATCGAGATCTCGCTGCGCGGCCCGCGCGAGGAGCGCGCGCAATTGTCGCTGCTGGAAAACCTTGCCGTGCCGACCGCGTCCGGCAAGACCGTACCGCTGCGGCAGATCGCCGAGGTCGGCTACGGCTTCGAGGACGGCATCATCTGGCGCCGCGACCGGCTGCCGACGGTGACCGTGCGCGGCGACATCGACGGCGCGCTCACCGCGGCCACGGTCACCGCGCAGCTCCGGCCCGCGCTCGCGCCGCTCGAACGGCAACTGCCGCCGGGCTACCGGCTCGAGGTCGGCGGCGCGGTCGAGGAGAGCGCCAAGGGCCAGGCCTCGGTCAACGCCGGCCTGCCGCTGTTCGCGGTGGTCGTGCTGACCGTGCTGATGCTGCAGTTGCAGAGCTTCCAGCGCGTGCTGCTGGTCGTGCTCACCGCGCCGCTCGGCCTGATCGGCGTGACCGCGTTCCTGCTGTTGTTCCGCGTGCCGTTCGGCTTCGTCGCCATGCTCGGCACGATCGCGCTGCTCGGCATGATCATGCGCAACTCGGTGATCCTGGTCGACCAGATCGAACAGGACATCGGCGCCGGACACACCGCGCACGACGCGATCGTCGATGCAACCATTCGGCGCTTTCGTCCCATCGTATTGACCGCGCTGGCGGCGATCCTGGCGATGATCCCGCTGACGCACAGCGCGTTCTACGGACCGATGGCGGTGGCGATCATGGGTGGCCTGACGGTGGCGACGGCGTTGACCCTGCTGTTCCTGCCGGCGCTGTACGCGGCGTGGTTCCGCGTGCCGCGCCCGGCGGCAAGCGCCCCGGCGCACGCGCGGCCGACTGCCGCATCGCTGCCGCCGCTCGCCGGTGCCGGCGAATGACTTCCGGCACTTTGGCGGGCGCACGCGGGCGGGCGATCGTACGATTGCCGCCCGCGCCGCCAGGACCTATGCTGTTGGGTCTTTTTCCGACGGAATCGCGACCATGTCTGCCAATCTCGAACTCGCCCGACGCAACATGATCGAGCAGCAGGTGCGTCCCTGGGACGTGCTCGACGAACGCGTGCTCGAGGCGCTCGCCGCGGTGCGGCGCGAGGACTTCGTGCCGCCGGCGTACCGCAATCTCGCCTTCGCCGATCTCGACCTGCCGCTCGGTCACGGCGAGGTGATGCTGCGGCCGGTGCTCGAAGGCCGCCTGTTGCAGGCCGCTGCGCCGCAGCCGGAGGAGCGCGTGCTCGAGATCGGCACCGGCTCGGGCTTCTTCACCGCCTGCCTGGCGCGTCTGGCCGGCGAGGTGACGAGCGTGGAGCAGCACGCCGAGTTCGTCGAGGCCGCGCGCGCGCGGCTGCACGCCGCGAACGTGCGCAACGCGCGGCTCGAGCTCGGCGAGGCGGTGCGCACGTGGCGCGCGACGCAGCCGTTCGACGTGATGGTTGTCACTGGCGCGGTGCATGCGCTGCCGCCACACTGGGGCGACTGGATTCGCCCCGGCGGGCGCCTGGTCGCCATCGTCGGCGAATCGCCGGCACAGCGCGCGGTGCGCTGCACGCGCACCGCCGCGGGCCTCGCCACGGAAGAACTGTTCGAGACCGACGTGCCGTACCTGCGTCACGCCGAGCCGCCGGCGCGCTTCACGCTCTGACCGGATCCCCTCTGCCGCAAGGAAAACGTCCCGATGCTGAAAAGTATACGAACGACCGCGCTGGCGCTGGCCCTGGCCGTCGCCGCCGCCCCCGCCGCCGCCGAGGACCTGATGCAGATCTACCAGCAGGCGCGCCAGGCCGACCCGACCCTGGCGGCAGCCGAGGCCGCGCGCGGCGCCGGCGACGCCGGCGCCGACATCGCGCGGGCGCCGCTGCTGCCGCAGCTCAGCGCCAGTCTCGGCTACCTGCACAGCGACGGCGGGGCCCGCAGCCTGACCACCCAGCCGGACGCCGCCGGCAACTACGTGCTGGTGCCGTTCGCCAGCACCACGCGCGACCGCTCGCGGCAGGCGCAGGGGCAGCTCACCCAGTCGCTGTTCAACTGGGGCAACATCGAGCGCTTCCGCGCCGCGCGCGCCAGCGCCGCGGGCGCATCGAGCGACTACGACGCCGCGCGGCAGGACCTGATGGTGCGCACGGCGAACGCCTATTTCGGCGTGCTCACCGCGGAAGACCAGCTCAAGTTCGCGCAGTTGAACGAGAAGTCGCTGCAGAAGCAGCTCGACCAGGCCGAACAGCGCTACCAGGTCGGCCTGTCGGCGATCACCGACGTCCACGTCGCGCGCGCCCAGCACGACGCCGCGGTGGCCCAGGTGATCACCGCGCAGAACAACGTCGATACCGCCCGCGAGACGCTGCTGCAGATCACCGGCGCGGCGTTCGGCGAGCTCAAGAAACTGCGCGAGCAGTTGCCGCTGGAGAAACCCGAACCGCACGACCTGCAAGGCTGGGTGGATCTCGCCATCGCCCACAGTCCGCTGCTCGCCTCGAAGCAGCATGCGCTCGAGGCGGCCGATCTCAACGTCGACGCGCAGCGCGCCGGCCACTACCCGACCCTGTCGGCCTCGCTGGTGCGCACCGACACGCCGGCGTGGGGCACGAACAGCTCGATGTTCGGCGGCGCCAGCCTCGGCAGCTTTCCGGCCAATGGCCTGACCACCAACACCACGATCGGCGTGACCCTGTCGGTGCCGCTGTTCAGCGGCGGCCTGGTCACCGCGCAGACGCGCCAGGCCGCGTTCCAGCGCGACGCCGCGCAGGATCAACTGGAGCTCACGCGGCGCAACGTCATCGCCGGTACACGCAACGCCTACCGCGCGGTGATCGCCGGTATCAGCGAGGTCGAGGCGACGCGCCAGGCGGTGATTTCCGCGCAGAGCGGACTCGACGCCACCCAGGCGGGATTCGAGGTCGGCACCAAGACCATCCTCGACGTGCTGACCAGCCAGAGCACGCTGCTCAACGCCCAGAGCGCCTACTCGCAGGCGCGGCACCAGTTCGTGCTGTCGGGCCTGCAACTCAAGAACGCCGCCGGCGTGCTCGAGGTGAAGGATCTCGAGGCGGTGAATGCGTTCCTGGAGTAGCGGAGCCGAGGGCTGAGCGCGGCTTTTTCCACTCCCTACTCCCCACTCCCTACTCCCCGCTCCCTTCCGCCAGCACCCGCTCGACGACCTCCACGGTGCGCAGCACGCCGCCCTGTTCGCGCTCGAACGCGGCGCGCGCGGCCGCGCCGGTGCGTTGGCGCAGCGCGGCGTCGGCGAGCAGACGCACGACGCAGGCGCCGAGCCCGTCGCCGTCGGCGATGCGCAACGCCGCACCCGACTCGACCAGGTTCGCGGTGATCTCGGCGAAATTGAACGTCTGCGGACCGACGATCACCGGCACCGACAGCGCCGCCGGCTCGAGCACGTTGTGGCCGCCGATCGGTACCAGACTGCCGCCGACGAAGGCGACGTCCGCCGCGGCATAGAAGCGCAGCAGCTCGCCGAGCGTATCGACGACGAAGCATTGCGTGTCGATCGTGGCGAGGCCGTCCTCGCTGCGCGTGCGCGTGACGAAGCCGAAGCTGCGGCAATCGAGCGCGACCGGCTTGAAGCGCTCCGGATGGCGTGGCGCGAGCAACAGCAGCGCATCCGGGAACTGGCGCAGCACCGCGGCGTGCGCCTTCAGCACCGGCAGTTCCTCGCCTTCGTGCGTGCTCGCCGCGATCCACACCGGCCGCCGTGCGCCCCACGCCTCGCGCATGGCGCGGCCCTCGTCGGCGAGTTCGCCCGGCACGTTCATGTCGTATTTGAGATTGCCGAAGATGCCGAGCCGCTCCGGTTCGGCGCCGAGCTCGCGCAGCCGGCCGGCGTCGGTCGCCGACTGCGCGGCGATGTAGCGCGCGCTCGCCACCGCGCTGTGCGCGAGCGGCCGCACCGGCCCGTAGCCGCGCAGGCTCTTTTCCGACAGGCGTGCGTTGGCGACGATCAGCGGAATGCCGCGCGCCTGGCACTCGAAGAACAGATTCGGCCAGATCTCGGTTTCCATCACCACCGCCAGGCGCGGCCGCACGCGGTCGAGAAACCGCCGGATCGAGGCCGGCAGATCGTACGGCAGATAGACGTGGAACACGCGCTCGCCGTAGACCCGGCGCACGCGCTCGGAGCCGGTCGGCGTGACCGTGGTGATCACGAACGGCGTGTCCTGGTAGCGCTGCATCAAGGCGTCGATCAGCGGCATCGCCGCGTTGACCTCGCCCATCGACACGGCGTGGATCCAGATGCTGTCGCGGATGTGCGGGTCGGGAAAGAAACCGAAGCGCTCGCGCCAGCGCCCGAAGTATTCGCGATAGCGCAGCCCGCGCACCGCCAGCCGGTACAGGATCACCGGCGTCAGCAGGTACATGGTCAAGGTGTAGATGAAACGGCGCAGGCGCATGCGGGGGCGGGGGCGGAGGGCGGAAAAGTATAGTGGGGATCGGGAGTGGGGAGTGGGGAGTTGGAAATGGTGAGCGGTCAGCGGTGAGCGGGAAGGGCCGCCCACCCCTCAGCCCTCGGCCCTCAGCTCTTCGCCCTCAGCCGTCGTCTACAATCCGCCGATGCCCTCGCCACCGTTCCGCGCCGCTCTGCTCGCCCCGCGTTACTGGTTTGCCTGGTTGGGGCTCGGCGCGATCTGGCTGCTCGCGCGGCTGCCGTGGCCGGCGCTGCGCCGGCTCGGCCGCGCACTCGGTGCGTTCACCGTGCACTTGCCGGGCGAGCGCCGGCGCGTCGCCGCGCGCAATCTGCAACTGTGCTTTCCCGCGCTCGACGAGCCGGCGCGGGCGCGCCTGCTGCGCGCCGCCCTCGCCGATCTCGGTTCGCTGCTGATCGAATTCGCGCTGGCCTGGTTCGGCAGCGAGCGTGCAGTGGCGCGCGTGCCGTGCACGATCGAGGGACTCGAACATCTGCACGCGTGTCGCGCCGCCGGCCGCGGCGTGCTGCTGGTCGGCGCGCACTTCTCGCACCTGGAGCTGTGCGCACGGCTGGTGTCGCAGCGCGTGCGCATCGCCGGCATGTACCGCGTCATGGACAATGCCGCGTTCGAATGGGCGGTGCTGCGCGCGCGGCTGCGCTACGCGGACGCCATGTTCGCCAAGGAGGAGCTGCGCGCGACGGTGCGCCATCTGCGCCGCGGCGGCACACTCTGGTACGCGCCGGATCAGGACATGCGCGGCAAGGACAGCGTGTTCGTGCCGTTCTTCGGCGTGACCGCATCGACGATCACCGCCACCCACCATCTGGCGCGCCTGTCGGGCGCGGCGGTGATCCCGTTCTTTCACCGCCGGGACGGCGCCGGCTATGCGATCCGCCTGGAGCCGCCGCTGGCCGATTTCCCGAGCGACGACGCCGGCGCCGACACCGCACGGGTCAACGCGCTGATCGAGCGGATGGTGCGCGAGGCGCCGGAGCAGTACCTGTGGATCCACAAGCGCTTCAAGACCCGGCCGCCGGGCGAGCCCTCGCTGTACGCCGCCGGCTGAACGGCATCACATGCCTCAGCGCGCCGCCCGGCGCGCGCGCCGCGCCTCGTATACTTTTGCGTATTTCAGGAACACGTAGAACGCGCCGGTGGCGGCGCTGATGAAGCCCGCCCAGCCGTTCAGGAAATAGCGCTTGAGCAGATACTGGCGCAGGAAGAACAGCGGCGGATACAGCAGCATGCGCGCGCCGAGGCAGCGCGGACCGCGTCGCAGCTTGGCCTCGACCAGACCGCTCGAATAGGCGTTGATCTTGGCCACCTTGGTGTGGATGTCGGGCTCGCCGTAGTGCAGGAACACGGCGCGACGCAGTGTGCGCACCGGGCCGTCGACTTCCGGCGCCGCGTGCACCGGCGCCGCGTTCATGCGGCCGCGGCGGCGGTCGAACAGGCGCAGATGGGTGTTGGTCCACGATCCGCGGTGCTGGAACGTCCAGAACATCTGCTCGCGTCGCGGCAGGCGGAAGCCGGCGCAGACCGGCGCGTGCAGCGCCGTCTCGATCGCCGCCGCGGCGGCGGGCGTCAGGGCCTCGTCGGCGTCGAGCAGCAACACCCAGGCGTGCGCGGCCTTGTCGATCGCGGACTGCTTCTGCGTCGCGTAGTCGCGGAACGGTTCGTGAAAAATGCGCGCTTTATACTTTGCGGCAATTTCCAGCGTGGCGTCGGTGCTGCCGGAGTCGAGCACCACGAGATCGTCCGCGAACGCCGCGCTGGCGAGGCAGCGCGCCAGCGTCGCGGCATTGTTGCAGGTGGTCACGACCACCGACAGCGGTTCACGCGCCACCGGTGTCCTCCGCGCCGAGCGCCGCGCAGTACAGCGCGAGCAGCCACCAGAACAGCAATCCCCACCACGCCGAATAGAACGCGAGGTGGGTGTTCAGCGGAAAGCACATCGTCGCCAGCGCCAGCGCCGGCGCCAGCGCGCGCTCGCGCGCCGCCGCGCCCGCCCGCCGCCAGGCGCGCAGCGCCGCGACCGCACCGAGGAGCCAGAGGGCGAGACCGACGGCGCCGGTCTCGCTCAGCACTTCGAGCACGATCTGGTGCGCGTGCGCTGCCCCTTCGTCGGTCTGCGGATCGACGAAGGCATCGCCCGGTTCGGCGAAGGCCGGATAGGCGTAGCGGAAACCACGCACGCCGACACCGGTCAGCGGGTGCGCCGCGATCATGCGTTCGGCCGCGTGCCAGATGCGCAACCGGCCGGCGGCGGCCTCGTCGAGCGCCCCGGCGGAGCCCTCGAGCGCGAGCAGGCTGCGGCCGACGCGCGCCTCGAACGCCGCCGAGCTCCACCAGGCGAGCACGGCGACGAGCAGCGCCAGGCCGAGCGCGCCCGCGCACCAGGCCGCGAAGCGCAGCGGCGCGCGCGCCTCGCGCCAAACCAGGGCAAGCGTCACCAGCGCGTACATCAGCCAGGCGGCGCGCGACCCGGCGAGCAGGATCGGCGGCAACTGGAACACGAACGCGGCGATCAGGCCGGCGCGACCGAAGCGCGCGCGCGCCGCCACGAACACGAACGGCGCGAGCACGGCGAGCACCGGCCCGAGCTTGAGGTTGCCGGCGCCGAAGATGCCGGTGAGGCGTTCGCTCGTCGCCGCGCCGGCGATGCCGTAGCCGGTCGCCATCTGCACCCAGGCGTCGAGCAACCACAGCACCACCAGCATCGCCGCCGCGGCGATCACGCGCGGCCACAGCGTCGCCTCGCGCATGGCGAAGCAGGTACCGAGCGCGAACGGCAGGAAACGCAACACCGCGGCGACCGTGCTCCAGGATTTCATCGGCGCCACCGCCGTCGGTGCGGACAACAGCGCCGCGAATGCGTAGCAGGCGAACAACAACGCCGCGAGCCGCACACCGCGCGGCCACTGCGCGCGCTCGCGCCATGCCCACACCGCGCCCGCGATCGCCGTGAACGCGAGCGGCAGCTCGGCCACCCGCCCCACCGGCAGCAGCGCCAGCACGGCGAGCACGAGCAGCGCCGGCCAGCGGTTGGTGAGCGATTCGTTCGAGGGATGGGGCAAGGGGATTGGAGGGGTGGGAGTAGGGAGTGGGAAGTCGGGAGTGGGGAGTGGGAAGAGCCGCGGCCCTCAGCCCTCATCGAGCGACATGAATGCTCCTCCAATTTCCGATTGAGCGAGCGTCAGCGAGCGGCCGATTTCGGTGAGCTTGTCCTACTTCCCACTCCCGACTTCCCACTCCCTGCTTCCCCCAAGCGTACCGTCGGACGCGACTCCCTGCCAACGCACGCTCAGCCCGCCGCGCCGCCCGCGACTTCCTCGTACAACGCGAGCGTCGCCGCCTGCATGTCGGCCAGACGATAGCGGGTCAACGGCGCGATCGGCGGCGCCACGCGCAGCAGTTCGGCCGCGCGCTCGATCAGCCGCGTGCCGTCGCCGAGGGGCACCCGGCCCTCGGGATACAGCTCCGCGAGCAGTTCGCCGACGCCGCCGTGGGCATAGCCTAGCACCGGCCGGCACAGCGCCAGCGCCTCGATCACGGTGCGACCGAACGCCTCGGGCTGGCGCGACAGTTGCAGCACCAGACTGGAGATGGCGAAGATCTCGCGCACGTCGTTGCGCGGCACGCTGATCGCCATGCGCCCGGCGACGCCGCGACTGCGCGCCAGCGCCTCGAGCTCGGCGACGTATTGTTCGCGTCCCGGTTCGCGCGCGCCGAGCAGCAGCAGCCGGCAGTCGAGGCCGCGGGCGACGAGCCCGGCGAGCAGCTCGATCGCGTCGGCGTGACCCTTCAGGCGCGTGCCGCGGCCGGGCAGGGTGAGCAGGGCGCCACCCTCGAGTTGCGGGAAGTCCATGAAGAAGCCGCGCCGCCAGGCATCGTCCGGCTGGTAGCCGAACGGAAACTCCGCCGGATCCACGCCGCGCGGGATCACGGTCAGGCGCGCCGGATCGGTGCGCGGATAGTGGCGCAGCACGTAGTCGCGCACGGTGTTGGACACGCAGATCACGCGCTCGCCGCGGGTGAGGATGGCGCTGTACCAGCCCGGCGAATTGAGCCCGTGCACGGTGGTGACGAAATGCGGCCGCGGCGCCGGCATGCCGCGCAGGGCGTAGCGCGCGAGCCAGGCCGGCAGGCGCGAGCGCGCGTGGACGATGTCCGCGCCCAGTTCCGCGAACCGGCGCCGCAGGGTGCGGATGTGACGCAGCGTGCCCGGCCGCTTGCGGCCGATGTCGAGGGTGATGTGCTCGCTGCCCTCGGCGACGAGGCGTTCGACCAGCCCGCCGCCCGCCGAGATCACCACCGAGCGGTGCCCGGCGGCGACGAGCGCGCGACCGATCTCGAGCACGGTGCGCTCGACCCCGCCGGCATTGAGCGCCGGCAGCAGTTGCACGATGGTCAAGCGCTTCCCCTGCACGCGCCGACCCGTCAATCGCTGAGCGTGTACTGCGCCCCGCAGTACGGACACTTGGCGCTGCCGGTCGCCTCGATCGGCAGATACACCTTCGGATGGGAATTCCACAGCGTCATGCCCGGCATCGGGCACGACAACGGCAGATCGGCGCGGTGCACCGTGTAGCGGTTCTCGGCGTTGGCCGGGATCGGGCGCGACGGATCGGCGGCTGGCGAGGGAGCGGCGCTGGCGGACATGCGAGACGACCTTCGTCCGGGATGCGTGGGTGAGTCGTAGAGTCTAGCAAGTTGCGCGCCATCTTGGACAGGCGACAATACCCGGCGCCCGCGTCCATTTCCGCAACGAAGCGGGTAAGATGCGGCGCGGCATCGTCACCCATCGTCATCAACTTCGGGAGGGAAGCAACGTGGACTTCAACAAGCTCATCGCACGGGTCAAGAACATCCTGCTCACGCCGAAGACCGAATGGCCGGCGGCCGCGGCGGAAAGCGACACGGTGGCCGGCCTGTACACCAATTACATTTTGATCCTGGCGGCGATTCCGCCGGTGTTCGGCTTCATCAAGAGCAGCCTGATCGGCTACAGCTTCCTCGGCATCAGCTATCGCGCCTCGATCGGCTCCGGCATCAGCGGCATGATCGTGCAGTACGCGCTCTCGCTGGCGCTGGTGTACGTGGTGGCGCTGATCATCGACGCGCTGGCCGGCAGCTTCAGCGCGCAGAAGAACCAGGTGCAGGCGCTGAAGACCGTCGCCTACGCCTACACCGCGAGCTGGGTGGCGAGCGTGGGCGTGATCGTGCCCGGCTTGGGCTGGCTGTTGCTGCTGGCCGGCGCGATCTACGGCATTTATCTCCTCTACCTCGGCCTGCCGCACACCATGAAGTGTCCGGCCGACAAGGCCGGCGGCTACACCGCGGTGTCGATCGTCATCGCCATCGTGCTGACCTGGATCGTCATGCTGGTGGTCGGCGCGGTCGTCGGCACCGGCGCGCTGATGGGCGCCGGCACCGGCGCGATCCATATCGGCAGCCGCGGCGGCGACGTCACCATCGACGCCAACAGCGCGCTCGGCAAGCTCGCCGCGATCGGCCAGCGCGCCGAGGAGGCGAGCAAGAAGATGGAGGCGGCGCAGAAGTCCGGCGACGTCAACGCCCAGGCGCAGGCGGCCGGCCAGGCCGCCGGCGCCGTGCTCGGCGCGGTGCTGGGCGGCGGCGACCAGGTCGAGGCGCTGGCGCCGGATACGCTCAAGCCGTTCCTGCCCGACACCCTGGGCGGCCTGCCGCGCGCGAGCTACGAGGCCGCGCGCAACGCCCAGATCGGCATCCAGGTGTCGAACGCCAAGGCCACCTACCGCAACCCGCAAGGCGGCCCCGAACTCGATCTCGAAATCACCGACACCGGCGGCGTCAAGGGCATCACGGCGTTCGCCGGCTTCGTCGGCATCGAGGAGGACAAGCAGACCGACCGCGGCTACGAGAAGACCTATCGTGCCGACGGCCGCATGATCCACGAGCAGTGGGACAACGGCGGCAGCGGCACCTACACCATCGTGCTCGGCGACCGCTTCGTGGTCGCCGTGCGCGGCCACCAGGTGAACGACATCAACACCATCAAGGCGGCGGTCGCCAGCCTCAATCTGGCCGGCCTCGAAGCGCTGAAGAATGTGGGGGTCAAGAAGGGCTGAGGGCTGAGCGCTGAGGGCTGAGAGCTATGAAGCTTTTTCCACTCCCTACTCCCTACTCCCCACTCCCACACCAAGACCGAGGAGCGCGAACCCGCGCTGTGCCGGCTCGCGCCCCCGGCCGGCCGGGCCTCAGGACTTGGCGAGGTGCGAATCGAGCGTGATGTGCACCTTGATCTCGTCGCTCACGTTCGGCACGTAGGCGCTGACGCCGAAGTCGGAACGCTTGAGCGTGGTCTCGGCGTCGAAACCGGCCGACGGCGCCTTGAGCATCGGATTGTCGCCGATCTTGTTGACGTGCACGTTGAGCACCACCGGGCGGGTCACGCCGTGCACGGTGAGATCGCCGCTGACCTTGAGCTGATCGGCACCGATCTTCTCCACCTTGGTGCTCTTGAAGGTGATGTTCGGGTACTTGGCCGCGTCGAAGAAATCCGCGGACTTCAGGTGCTCGTCGAGCTTCGGCACGCCGGTGTGCAGGCCGTCGAGCGGCAGCGTCACCTCGATCGAGGACTTGGCGAGATCCGCGGTGTCGAGCAGGAACGTGCCGCTGATCTTTTCCAGCGTGGCGCTCGGCTTGGAGAAGCCGAAGTGATCCCAGCGGAAAACGACCTGGGTGTGGGCGGTGTCGATGTCGTACTTCGCCGGCGCGGCGAAGGCGGTCGCGCCGGTCGCGGCGAGCAGGCAAGACACAAGCAGGCGTTGCAGCATGGCGGGTTCTCCTCCGTTGGATGTTGCGTGGCGGACGATCACTCGATTCGGCAGACCTCGTCGAACGCGTAGCGTTCCTCGCGCGGACGGATCACGGCGGGATTGCCGTAGCCGATGTTGATCAGGAAATTCGACTTCACCCGCGTGCCGGCGAAGAACAGCTCGTCGACGCGGGAATTGCTGAAACCCGACATCGGCCCGCAGTCGAGGCCGAGCGCGCGCAGGGCGATGATGAAATAGGCACCCTGCAGCGAGGCGTTGCGAAACGCCGTGGCCGCGATCACCTCCGGCTTGCCCTCGAACCAGCTCTTCGCCTCGGGCGATTCCTTGTACAGCCGCGGCAGCGCCTCGTAGAAGGCATGGTCGCTGCCGATGATCGCAGTGACCGGCGCGGCCATGGTCTGGGCGACGTTGTCCGGACTGAGCGCGGCCTTGAGCTTCTCCTTCGCCGCGGCCGACTTGACGAACACGATGCGCGCCGGCGAGCAGTTCGCGCTGGTCGGCGCGAGTTTGGCCAGATCGTAGGCCTGGCGCAGCAAGGCATCGTCCACCGGCTTCGGCAGCCAGGCCTCGGCGGAACGGCGGTAGGTGCGGGCGTTGCGGAAGATCTGATCGAGCGCGGCGTCGGCAATGGGCGTGTGCATGCGGATCCTTCGGCGTCGGCAACGGGGCGCACAGTATAGCGACCGGGCTTGCGTGCGGTTACTTTCCGTCGCGGCACGTCCCCTCGCGGACGGCTATACAATGCCGCGGTGCTCCCCTTCGCCGATCCTCCCGCTCTCGTCGTCACCGACGGCGCCGCCGGCAACGAGCGCCAGGTGCAGGCGCTCGCGGCGGCGATGCGCGTGCGCACCCGCGCGCTGCGCCTGGACGTGCACGCGCCGTGGTCGTGGTTCGCGCCGCGGCTCACGCTCGGCGCGCGGGTCGGCCTCGGCGCGCCGCTCGCGCCGCCGTGGCCGGCGCTGGCGCTCGGCTGCGGCCGGCAGGCCGCGCTGTACACGCGCCTGCTGCGCCGGGCCAGCGGCGGCCGCAGCTTCGTCGTGCAGATCCTCGATCCGCGCATCGCCCCGGCGCATTTCGATCTGGTCATCGCCCCGCGTCACGATGCGCTGGCCGGCGCGAACGTGATCCAGACGCTCGGCGCCCTGCATCCGGTGGACGACGCCTGGTTGGCACGCGGGCTTGCGGAATTTTCCACTTTGCAGCAATTGCCGCGTCCCCGCACCGCGCTCCTGATCGGCGGGCCGCGGCGCGGCCTCGGCCTCGACGAGGCCTGGTTCGACGACCTGCTCGGGCGCGTCGCCGCGCGCGTTGCCGGCGAGCACGGCAGCTTGATGATCGCCTGCTCGCGGCGCACGCCGGCACGCTGGCGCGCGCGCCTGACCGGTCTGCTGCGCGACGGCTGCACCCACCTGTGGTGCGGGCCGGGCGACGGCGTCAATCCGTATGCGGGCTACCTCGCCGCCGCCGACCGGCTGGTGGTGACGCCGGATTCGGTGAACATGCTGTCGGAGGCCTGCGCCACCGGCAAGCCGGTGTTCTCGCTGCTGCCGCCGGCCGCGCGCGGCCGGCTCGTCGCGCTGCACGCCGAACTGCGCGAACAGGGCTGGCTGCACGCGCTCGACGAAAATGTGGATTTCTCCACTTTGCAGCAACCCCCGCCGCTGCGCGAACTGGCGGTGGTCGCCGGCAAGGTCTGGCACGCGATCGAAGCGACGCGGCCGGACATCGCCGTGGCGCTGACGGCGTCGGGGGAGTAGGAAGGTCTGATCCAATCCGTATGTTGCGGTCTTCGGCTGCGGGGCCGCACCTTAGCAGGCGACTCCCTCCTCCCGCCACTAGAGCAGAGCTTCCGCTCGGCCGCAGGCCGAGCGGGTCACTTCTTTGCTGGTGCAAAGAAGTAACCAAGAAACACCTCGAAAGCAGAGCCTCCCTCGGAGGACCTGCACGAAGTGCTCCAAGCGGATGAATGTTCCGGTACAACTCGGTCAGTCCAACCTGGAACGCCATTCGCTTCGCATGCAGGTCTCTGGTCGCAAGCGAAGCGAACAACGCATCAGCTCGCAGCGGACGAGTTGTATACGGAGTCTCCATCCCCCCGCAGCATCCTCGTGCAGCTCCTCCGTTGGGATGCTTTGCTCTGACGTGCTTTCTTTTGGTGACTTTTCTTGACTCCGGGCATCCTGCGCTGCGCCGCTGCGCGGCCAGCTCCGCTGTTCGCGCCGCTCCTGCGGCGCAGTGCACGAGCAAAGAAAAGTAACCCGCTCGCCGGACGCGAGCGGAAAACCGCAAGACACGCTTGGAGAAAAGAACAAGATCACTGCTGTGCCACCCCCACCCGCCGCGCTGCGCGCGTCGGCCTCTCCCGCCAGCGGGAAAGGCGGCAAACTGAATTTCGGCGCTAATCAGGAGGGGGCTTGACGTGCCGGAGCTGCGTCCTCCCGTCGTCCAAAGGTTCCCTAGACGAAGGCCAGGCCGAGCGCCGCGGCGATCTCGAGCACCGCCGCCGTGTGCCTGGCGAGTTCCGCGTCGCGCGCGCTGAGGCGCGGGCGCGCGTCGAGCGTGCAGTCGAGCGCGCGCTTGAGCAGCGCGGCATGCGCCGCGCCGAGTGCCGCGGCACGTGCGCCGTCGAGCACGCCGGCGGCCGCGGCGAGCGCGATCAGCTCGGCGGTGCTGCCGCTGCGCAGCAGCTCGGGTCGGCGCTCTGCCTCGAGCAGCACCAAGGTCTGCAGGATGAACTCGATGTCGAGCAGCGCGCCCGGCCCCTGCTTGAGATCGAGCATCTCCGGCGTGGAGCGATCGCGCTCGGCGCGCCAGCGCGCGCGCATCTCGGTCACCCGCGCGCGCACCGCGGCCGCGTCGCGCGGTCGCGCCAGCAGCTCGGCGCGCGTCGCGGCGAAGCGCGCGCACACCGCAGGGTCGCCGGCGATTGCACGCGCGCGCACCAGCGCCTGCGTCTCCCACACCCAGGCGCGTTCGCGCTGGTATTCGGCGAAGGCGTCGAGTCCGACCACGAGCAGGCCCTTGCCGCCGTCGGGACGCAGGCGCACGTCCACCTCGTACAGCCGCCCGGCATGGGTCGGCGTGGTCAGCCAATGCACGGTGCGCTGCGCCAGCCGCGCGAAATAGCGCACGGCATCGAGCGGCCGCGCGCCGTCGCTCTCGCCTTCGGCGCGGTCGTACACGAACACGAGATCGAGGTCCGAGGCGAAGCCGAGTTCCGCGCCGCCGAGGCTGCCGTAGCCGACCACCGCCATGCCGCCGTCGCCCAGCCGACCGTGCTGGCGCGCCACGTCGCGCACGGCGCGATCGAACACGCAGGCGATCACCACCTCGGCGATGCCGGCCAGTGCGCGCGCGGTCGTCACCGCCGCGAGCCCGTCGCGGTAGGCCAGACCGAGTCGGAACGTCGCGCTCTGCTTTTCCTCCTGCACGATCTCGATTTCCGCCTCGGCGTCGTCCGCGGCGAGCGCGCCGACGCGGCGGCGGATCTCGGCGGCGAGCGCATTCGCGTCGCCGGATTCGGCCTCGAGCGCGCTGTCGAACAGGTCGTCGAGCAGCAGCGGATGCGCGATCACGCGCTCGGCGAGCAGCGCGCTGCCGGCAAACAGGGCGACGACGCGGTCGCGCGCGGCCGGCTGTTCCTCGAGCAGGGCGAGATAGGCCGGGCGCCGCAGCACGGCGTGGACCAGCCGCAGCAGGCGCGCCAGACACGCCGCCGGCGCCGCGCTCGCCGCCGCGGCCTCGAGCAGCCGCGGCAGCACGCGCTCGAACCGGTTGCGCGCATGCGCCGACAGCGCGCGCGCGGCGGGACTCGCCGCCAGCGCCGCGACCTCGGCGTGCAGCGCCTCGGCCTCGGCGAAGCCGAGCGCGGCGAGCTCGCCGGCGTTCGCCTCGCCGGATCGCAGCCGACGCCAGTACTGCGCCGCGGCGCTCGACGGCGCGGCGCGCGCGGTCGGCAGCGGCGCCAGCACCGCGGCGAATTCCTCGGCGACGACGCCGCGCACGCGCGCGAGCTCGGCCGCGAACGCCGCGGCGTCGGCACAGCCCAGTCCGGCGGCGATCCGCGCCTGCACGAAGGCATCGTCGGGCAGTTCGTGGGTCTGCTCGTCGCGCAGCATCTGCAGGCGGTTCTCGACCCGGCGCAGATAGCGGTACGCCTCGCGCAGGCGCTTGGCGCGCGCGGCCGGCAGCGCGCCCAGCCGCTCGCACGCGGCGAGCGCCGGCAACAGGCCGCATTCGCGCAGCGACGGTTCGCGACCGCCGCGGATCAGTTGCAGCAGTTGCACGATGAACTCGATCTCGCGGATGCCGCCGGGACCGAGCTTGAGGTGCCGCGACCGATCCTTGCGCGCGACCTCGGCGTCGATCAGCGCCTTCATCTCGCGCAGCCCGGCGAACGCGGTGTAGTCGAGATAGCGGCGATAGACGAACGGTCGCAGGGTCTCCAGCAGACGCCTGCCGGCGACGAGGTCGCCGGCGACCGGCCGCGCCTTGATCCAGGCGTAGCGCTCCCAGTCGCGACCCTCGCGCTGGTAGTACTGTTCCATCGCCGCGAAGCTCGGCGCCAGCCGGCCGGCGCTGCCGAACGGACGCAGGCGCAGGTCGACGCGAAACGCATAGCCGTCGGCGGTGATCTCGCCGAGCAATTTCACCAGCCATTGACCGAGACGCGCGAACCAGGCTTCGTTGGCGAGCGGCGGCGCGCCGTCGCTCGCGCCGTTTTCCGGATAGGCGAAGATCAGGTCGATGTCGGACGAGAAGTTGAGCTCGCCGCCGCCGAGCTTGCCGAGCGCGAGCACGACCAGCCGCTGCGGCGCGCCGCTTTCGCTGCGCGGCGTGCCGTGGCGGTGTTGCAGCAGCGACTCGGCGTAGTCGTGCGCGGCGGCGAGACAGACCTCGGCGAGCGCGCTCGCGCCGGCGAGGGTGTCCTCGATCGCGTCCAGACCGTTGACGTCGCGCCAGATCAGGCGCAGCGCCTCGCAGCGCCGATAACGGCGCAGCAGCCGCATGGCCACGCTCTCGTCGAGGTCATGCGCCAGCGCCAGCGGCGGCCGCACCTCGGCGTGGCGCGGATCGGCCATCTGCGCGAGCGCCGCGGGCGCCAGCAGCGCCGGTTCGCGCAGCAAGGCGTCGTAGGCGAAATCGCTCGCCAGCAACACCCGCTGCACGTGCTCGGCGACACCGGCGTCGTCGTGGAACGCCACCCCGGCCTCGCGACAGCGCGCCAACAGACGCGCATAGCGCGCATCGACGAAATCGCTCAATTCCGCTGACCAGGGCGATGACATGCCGCGATTGTAGGGGCTCGCGGGGATGCGGCGGGGTTTGGGGGTGGACGGAAATCGGCCGCTCGTTCAAGCGGGAATCGGGAATAGGGCTGAGGGCCGAGGGCTGAGAAACGCGGCTCTTTCCACTCCCCACTCCCCAAAAATAAAAACCCGCCGCGATCGCTCGCAACGGGTACCCTCCCCCCGTTTTCGTTTTTGCGCCGGAATTTCATACTCCGACGCTGGCGGTTTGCCACGTCGCGGCGCAGCAATCCGCTGCGGTCACGGCGATCACCGCGGCTCGGGCGCGGCGTGCCGCCGCCGCGATGCCTCCGATCGGCCGGTCCGCACCTTTCGCCGGCGGTTCGGATCGTCGCGGCATTTTTTCCACATTTTTACCGGCAAACCGCGCTAAAATCGCGGCGAGTCCCGAGTCGGTCGCCCGCGAGGCGGATCGCGGAAATCATGAACTCGCCGATTGCGCACAGGACTGGGGGGACGCCTGCGGCTGCGCCAGTCCTGCGCGGCCTGGCCGACTGTCGCGCCTTGCCGCCGCGCGTGCATGCGATTCTGAGCGGCCTCCTGCAACGCGCCGGCGAGTGGCTCGCCAAGCCGTTCGACGACACCCTCACGGCGTTCAATCTGCAGCTCATCCGGCTGGCCGACAAGGCGCCGAGCAACGCCGAGCAGAATCGGTATTTCGATTCGGTGACCGCGCTCAAGCGCGGCCGCGCCGAGCTGGCGCCGCGCTTGCTGCGTCACCTCGAAAACGCGCTCGCGCGCTTCGACGAGGACGCGGCACGGCCGGCGGCAACGCGCGCGCTGCCGGCCAAACCCAGCCTCGCCCTGTCCGACGAGACGCCGCTCGACGAGGAGCTCGTGCTCACCGACATGGCGGTGCGCATCGAGACGCGCGAGCGCGAGCCCCTGTACACGCTCGGCTGCCGGTTCGGCGTGCTCGCCGGCGCGCCGCGCATCGCCGCGGAGGCGCTGCCAGTCGGACCGCGCGCCTTGACCGAGGCCCTGCGCCACGCCGCAGCGGTGCTCGACATCGAGCTTGCGCATCGGGTGGTGCTGTATCAGTGTTTCGAGCGCGTGGTGTTGCGCGACATCGGCGGCTTCTATCGCGCGATCAACGGCTACCTGATCGAGCAGGGCATCCTGCCGCACCTGCACGCCTCGCCGCAGTTGGCCGCCGCGCGCGCCGCGGCGCGCGCCATTCCGACCGCGACGGCACGACGTGCGCCGGCAGCGGCCGCACCGGCGAAGGAACCCGTGCCGGCGGCGGCCGAACGCACGCCTCCGCCACAGGCCGCCGCGCCGGCGCGCGTGGCGGCCGACGCGGAGGACTTCTTCGCCACGCTCAGGCGTCTGCTGGCCGCACACCGCCTCGCCCGGCTGCACGTCGTCGGCGCCGAGGAATTGCAACGCGCGCTGGCCGTCGTCCAGTCACACCGGGCCGACGCCGAAGCGCACGCCACGCCGTACACCGGCGAGGAACTCCGCGAGCAAATCCTCGCCGTGCTGCGGCCAGCCGCGGCGCCGGAGCGCACGTACCGTTTCGACGAAGCCGACGGCGACACGATCGACCTGATCGCGCGGCTGATCGCGACCCTCGTCGAGGACGTTCCGGCCGACGGCATCGTGCGGCGCATGCTCGTGCGCCTGCAGGTACCGGTGCTGCGCGTGGCGCTGCGCGACAAGAGCTTCTTCACGGACAAGACGCACCCGGCGCGGCAATGGCTCGATGCCGTCGTCGAGGCCGGCCGCGCCTGGGTGGACGAAACCGAAGGCGAAGCCGACGCCGAGCTTGGCGAGCTGTTGCAGCAATGGGTCGCGCGCATCGCCGCGGACCAAGCCAATGCCACCGCGCGGTTCGCCGAGGCGACGACGGAACTCGCGCAGCGGCTGGAGACGGCCACGCGCAAGAGCGAGGCGGCGGAGCGGCGCCGGGTGGAAGCGGCGCGCGGCCGCGAAAAACTCGAGCTCGCGCGCACCCAGGCGCTCGCCGCGGTCGCGGCGCGACTCGCCGCGGCCAGACCCGGCCGGCTGCTGCAAGCGCTGCTCGAGGGCGCCTGGACGGATGCGCTGATGCTCAGTCTGCTGCGCGACGGCGAAGCCAGTCTCAGCTATGCGCGGCGCCTTGCCGTCGTCGATGAACTGCTGGGTCACGCCGCCGAAGGCGAAGCCGGCCCCGAACGCGCGGCGCCTGTGGAACTGCGCAACGACCTCCATGCCGGCCTGAGCGAAGTGGGTCTGCCCGACGAGGAGATCCAGGCCGTGCTGCAGCGGCTGTTCGGCGCGACCGCCGCCGGCGCGGAGCCCGGGCTTTCCTTGACCGAACTGCTGATTCGCCTGCGCCACCGCACCCGCCGCGACGGCGAGGAAACCGGCGCGCCGGTCACGCCGGCGCCGCCGCCGGATGCCGCGCCGCTGGCGCCCGCCGAGCACGAGGCGCTGCACCGCGTACTGGCGCTGCCTGCGGGGGCGTGGTTCGCGTTCGCCGTCGACGGGCGTCGGGTGCGCCGCAAGCTGGCGTGGTACTCGCCGCAGACGCGGCAATGCCTGTTCGTCAACCGGCGCGGCGTCCCGGTCGCCGGGGCAAGCCTCGATGAGCTCGCGCGGCAGCTCGCGCGCGGCGCGGCGCACTTCGTCGATCCCGCCGAATCGCCGGTCGAGCGCGCCTGGTCGCGGGTCGTCGCCGCGCTCAAGGCCGGCGCGACCTGACATCGCGCCGGGCGCGATCTCCGCCGGCGCGGTGCGCGGTATACAATGCTCCGCGGAGACCGAAACCATGCCGGGCGCAGCGACCGACACCCCCGCCCCGCAAAGCGCCGACGCGCTGTTCGACGCCGTCTATGCGCGCCTGAAGGCCATGGCCGGCCGCCAGCTCGCCCGCGGCGAGCGCGGCAGCCTCGACACCACCGCGCTGGTGCACGAATTGTATCTGCGCGTGAGCGCCAACCGCGACCTCGGCTTCGCCCACCCGGCGCAGTTCTTCGCCTACGCCGCGCGCGCCATGCGGCATCTGCTGGCCGACCGCGCGCGTGACCGCCTGCGCCAGCGTGCCGGCGGCGGCTGGCAGCGCGTGACTCTCACCGGCACCGATCCGCGCCTGGCCGTGGACGACGCCGAGCAGGCGCTCGCGCTGGAGGCGGCGCTGACCGAGCTCGAGCGCGCGGATGCGCGTGCGGCGCGCGTGGTGGAACTGCATTACTTCGCCGGCCTGACCCTGGAAGACGTGGCGCAGACGCTCGGCGTCGTCCGGCGCACGGTCGATCGCGACTGGCGCTACGCGCGGGCGTTCCTGCACGAACGCCTCGGCTGATGTCGCAGCCGCCACGCTTTCGGCGTTAGCCGACCTGAAGCATGACCGCCGAATCCGTCCATTCAAGCGATGCCGAGCACCGGCGGCGCGCCGCGTTCGACGCGCTGCTCGAGGTGCCGGAGGCCGAGCGCGCCGCGTGGCTCGATGCGCACGTGCCGGACATCGCGGACCGCGCGGCGCTGGTCCGGCTGCTCGCCGCCGACGCCCGCGACGGTTTTCTCGACACGCCCGCGGTCGAGCACGCCGCGCGCCTGGCCGCGGACGATCTCGAACCCGCCGGCCTGATCGGCCGCGACATCGGCGAATTCCGCATCGTCCGCGCGCTCGGCCAGGGCGGCATGGCCGCGGTGTTCCTCGGCGAGCGCATCGGCCGCGACTTCGTCCAGCGTGTGGCGATCAAGCTGCTGCGCCGCGGGCTCTATTCCGAACTGGAGCAGCGCCTGTTCCAGCGCGAACGTCGGGTGCTCGCCGCGCTCGAACACCCCAACATCGCGCGCCTGATCGACGGCGGCGTCACCGCGGCCGGCGTGCCCTACCTGGTGATGGAGTACGTCGACGGCGTGCCGATCACCGAATTCGTGCAGGCGCGGCGCCTCGGCGTGCGTGCGATCGTCGAACTCATGCTCACCGTCTGTCGCGCGGTGGAAGCGGCGCACCGCAACCTGATCGTGCATCGCGACCTCAAGCCGTCCAACATCCTGGTCGGCACCGATGGCAGCGTGAAGCTGCTCGATTTCGGCATTGCCAAGCTGATCGAGGAGGACGCCGACGCGACCGGCACGCTCGGCGTGTTCACGCCGGACTACGCCGCGCCGGAGCAGGTGCGCGGCGGCGCGATCACCACCGCCACCGATGTCTACGGCCTCGGCGTGCTGCTGCACGAGTTGCTGCTCGGCGTGCGCCCGGACGGATCGCCGACGCGACGGCCGTCGTCGCGGGTCAACGAGGTCGCCGGCACCGACGTGCCGCTGCCGCCGGCGCGCCTGCGCCGGCTGCTGCGCGGCGACCTCGACAACATTTTGCTGCAGGCGCTCGCCGAGGAACCGGAACGCCGCTACGCCTCGGCCGGCGCGCTGGCCGACGATCTCGAACGCTATCTCGCGCGCCGCCCGATCCGCGCGCATCCGCCGTCGCGCCTGTACCGCGCGCGCAAATTCGTCGAGCGCCACCGCGGCGGCGTCGCTCTCACCACGGTGTTCGTGCTCGGCATCCTGGCCGCGCTCGGCCTCGCCCTGTGGCAGGCGGAGGTGGCCCGGCGCGAGGCCGCGCGCGCGAACACGGTGCGCGACTTCCTCGTCGGCTTGTTCGATGCGGCGCGTGCGCACCTGCCGCGCGATCAGCGCCCGACGCCGGAGGCGCTGGTCGAACACGCCGTGCGGCAGCTCACCGGCTCGCGCGATCTCGACACCGCAACCCGCGTGGACCTGTTGCGCACGCTCGGCGAAGTGCAGTTGTCGCTTTCCGGTTTCCAACGCGCCGAAGACTTGTTCGGTCAGGCGCTGGACCTTGCCCGGGCGTCCGGCGACGCGCACGCGCAGGCGGCGTTGCGCGTGCTGCACGCGGATGCGCGCCAGCGCGCCGGCCAGAACGCGCAGGCAGTCGCCGAACTCGCGCCGCACCTCGATGCCCTGCGCGCTGCGCCGTCACCGGATCTCGTGCGCGCGCTCGGCGTGCTGGCGGCGGCGGAGATGGCGCTGGGCAAACCGGAAGACGCCGTGACGCATCGGCGCGAGGCGGCCGCCGCGGCGCAACGCGTATACGGCGAAGACGCCGCCGAGGCTCTCGCGGCGGGCTTCGACGTCGGCAACGCCCAGGCGCAGGCGCAGCTTTATCCCCAGGCGATCGCCACGCTGGAACCACTGCTCGCGCGCTGGCGCGCCAGCGCCGCGCCCGAGGATGACCGCTACGTCGCAGCGCTTTCCAGCCTGGCCACCGCCAACAACGGCGTCGGCGACCGGCAGGCGTCCGAGGCACACTTCCGCGAGCTGCTCGCGCTCGAGCGCCGCATCTACACCGAGCCGCACGACGCGATCGCGCGCACGCTGCGCGATCTCGGCCTGATCCTCGCACAGTCGGAAAAGTACGCCGAGGCGGAATCGCTGATCAACGAAGCGTTGCAGATGCTGCGGCGCATCTACGGTGACGATCACGCGCAGATCGCCGAGACCTACGAAGCGCTCGGCAACGTCAAGGTCAGCCAGTGGCGCTACGCCGACGCCGAGGCGAACTATCGCGCCGCCATCGCGACGTGCAGCCGCACCGGCATCCGCGAGGAAGTGTGTGCGCGCGCGCACAATGATCTCGGCATGGCGTTCTACCGCCAGCAAAAGTACGATCAGGCGAAAACCGAGATGACGCAAGCCCTCACCGAGCGCCGCGCCGTGTTCGGCGACGATCATCCGACGGTCGCCTATTCCCTGTCCACACTGGCCAATGTCGCCGCCGCACAACGCGACTTCCCCCAGGCGATCCGCCTGTCCGAGCAGGCGCTGGACATCCTCGAGCGCGGCGGCCGTGGGGCGTCGCGCGAGGCAGCGCTGATCCGCAACGGCTACGCCCAGGCGCTGTGGCTGGCCGATCGCAACGCGGACGCGCTGCGTGAAATCGACCGCACGCTTGCGGACTGGCAGCGTGTGGCGCCGGAAGGCAAGGTGCGCCGGGTGATGATGCTGGTGCAAAAGGCGCAGATCCTCGAGGACCTGAAACGCCACGACGACGCGCGGCGCACCGCCGACGAGGCAATCCGCGTCGGCGCCGATCCGGCGGAGTTGCAGGCCACGACCAAGCGGCTCCTGCGCGAGCTGAGCGGGCGCAATGACGTCTATCCGGAGGCCACTGCGGGCACCACGCCCTGAGCAGACAGCGAACTCTCCTGCGGCAGCGTCGAACGGCAGCGGCCGCGTGTCGCAATTCGCCGCGAAGCGGCGTTCATCGCCTGCGCTGGGTCGTCTCGACCGCAGCGCCATTCAACGTGACACGAGAGGACAGCGCAATGCCCAAATACGTCATCGAACGCGAAATTCCGAATGCCGGAAAGCTCTCGGCGCAGGAGCTCAAGGCCATCTCGCAGAAGTCCTGCGGTGTGCTCAGCGGCATGGGTCCGCAGATCCAGTGGCTGCAAAGCTACGTTACCGGCGACAAGATCTACTGCGTGTACATCGCGCCGAACGAGAGCATGGTGCGCGAGCACGCGCGCCAGGGTGGATTCCCGGCGAACCGCGTCGCGGAGGTGAAGACCGTGATCGACCCGACCACGGCGGAGTGATGGAAAAAAACGAACGACTCGCGCACACGGCGCAGGCCGTTCCCGGTGCAAGTGTGGTCGCTCGCGCTTGCGGCCAGTTGCAGGCCGCGTTGACAGCGCCGGCACGATTCCTGAGGCCGCGGATGCGGCGGCTGTCGACGACGCGCCGCTGCGCCGTGTCGCAACCCATCGCGAAACAGCGTTCACCACTCACGACAGGAACGAGGGGAAGCCGGGAGTGGAGAGTGGAGCCATGTACGCACGTCCGAGAATCCTCAGCGTCGCCCTGCTGCTCGCCGCCGGAGATGCCGGCGCGATCTGCACGCCAGTGCCGCACTACCTCTACGTCGGCAGCGATGCCCAGTGCAATTTCAGCGACATCCAAGCGGCGATCGACGCGGTCGTCTGTCCGGCCACCACCGTGGTGGTGACCAACGAGCTCGGCTACAGCGGCCAGCATCTGACCATCCAGGACAAGTCGCTCACGATCTCCGGCAGCACGGGCGCCTGCAACACGCCGCCGGTGATCTGCGATCCCGATCTCGGCTGTGGCGGCGGAAGTGTGCCGCAGCAAGTGACGATCGGCGGCGACGGCGCCAACCCGGTGTTCACGATCGGCGGCAACGGCACGGTGACGCTCGCCAATCTCGCCATCAGCGGCGGCAAGGGCCAAAGCAACTTTCTCGCCGGCGGCGGCGGCATCGGCGTCAACGGCGCGAGCATCGCACTCATCGTCGACAACGTCACCCTGTCCGGCAACAGCGGCTATGCCGGCGGCCTCGCCTTCTACGGCGACGGCAGCCTGACACTGCACGGCGTGTCGATCCGCGGCAATACCGGGAGCTACGCCGGCGGCCTCGCCGCGGAGAGTTCCTTCATCGGCCAGGTCGGCGTGACCCTGGTCGACGATCCCACCCTGACCACCGACATCAGCGGCAACGTCGCCATCGTCGGGGGCGGCGGCATCTCCGTGTCCGGCAATACGCACCTCGTCGCCGTGGCGAAGGGAATCAGCGACATCCTGATCCACGACAACCAGGCCGGCAACTACGGCGGTGGCATCATGGTCAGCGGCGCCAGCGCCGACCTCGCCCTGCCGGGCGGCATCTACAACAACAGCGCGGGCAACGGCAGTCTGGCCGGTGTCGGCGGCGGCATCTATGTCGGCGCCGACAGCCAAAGCGGCGCCATCGTGCGCATCTTCAGCACCGACCCGGCGACACCAACGTTAATCCTCGGCAACAGCTCCACGAACTACGGCGGCGGCCTGTACGTCAACGGCGCCGGCGGCAACGGCCTGCATGCCACCGCCTGCCTGTTCGATGTCGGCATCATCGGCAACAGCGCCGTGCAATCCGGCGCGGCGGTCCAGGTCGAGAGCGGCTCGCGCCTGGTCGTCAATCCGGAGCAGGACGGCGAATGCCACTTCGCCGACGTGGCGGCACTCGGCGCGCAGCATTGCGATCCGGCCGCGATTGGCTGCAATCTCGTCGGCTCCAACACCTCCAGCGGCAGCGCCGCCGCGATCGATTTCACCGGCGCGGCCGAGATCGCGGCGCAACGCCTGCACCTGGCCGATAACAGCGCAAACCACCTCATCCGCGGCTTGGGTGCGACGGCGCAGGCGAGCATCGTCTTCAGTCAATGCCTGATCGAGCACAACACGACCGCGGGGGAACTGGTGAACCTGATGGGCGCGGGCGCCGCCTTCGACGGCTGCACCTTCGCCGACGACACGATCGGCGGCAGTTACGTCTTCGCCTTCGATTCCGGCATGAGCCTCACCCGCAGCATCGTGCGCGAAGCCTCCAATCTGCCGGCGTGGAACCCGACCCCCAACTCCGGCCTCACCGCGCAGTATCTGCTGCTCAACGGACCGAAGCTGCCCACCGATCCGACCGTGGTCTATGCCGACCCGAGCTTCGTCGATGCGGTGAACCGCGATTACCACCTGCAGGCGAGTTCGGTCGCGATCGACTTCGCGCCCACCGGCAACGAGACCGGCAGTACCGACCTCGACGGCAATCCGCGCGAAGCGGACCTGCCGAACGTGAGCAACCGCTTCGGCGCGCGCGATCTCGGCGCCTACGAATTCCCGCTGCCGGACGAGATCTTCAAGAACGGTTTCGAGTGAGCGCGGGTAGCGCAGGTCCCGCGCGCCTTCCCGCCGCCGGGAACCCGGCGGCAGAATGCGATCGTGCCGCGGGAATTTCGCTACACTCGCCGCCGTTCTCTCGAGGCCACCGCGTCCGTCCGGCATGAGTGCCTATTGGATCGTCCGTCGTCGCGCCGACCCGCGGTTTCCGTTCGCCATCCGCATCGAACAGGACGGCCGGACACTGTTCGCCGTGCGCACGCCGCATCCGCAATCACAGCCGGTGCTCGCCACGCCGAACGGGGCGTCGCAGTAGACCGCTGTCGCATCGCGCGGCCCTGGTCACGCTCGATGCGCGGCTGGCGGCGGCGTGGGATGGCGCGGTCGATTTGGCATCCCAGGCCTGCTTTCGCAGCCGACAGGCTGCCGTGACATCCGGCACTCGCGATTGGTCGCGGGCGAGCGCCTAAATTGCCACGAGCAATCACGAGCGAGCCGCCATGACACGTTCGATCTACCTCTTGCTGCCGCTTGCCATCGCGGCGAACGCGGCAGCCGGGCAAGGCACGGCTCCGCCCAACCGCCTGGACATGTTCGTCGGCACCTGGCATGCCAGCGGCAGCATGGCCGCCGCGCGCGGCAAGCCTCCGCAGCATCTTCAAGGCACGAATGTGTGCCAATGGTCGGGCGCCACGCATCTGTTTCTGGTGTGCGATGGCGTGTTCCGGGTCGAGGGCACGCGCGGCGAAGAACATCAGCTTTCGGTGTACGCCTACGATCCGGCCACGGGCCGTTACCGCTTCGCCAACCTCAGCGGCGGCGAGGTCGGTACGCCCGAGCTCAGCCTGAGCGGCAACACCTGGACCTATTCCGGCTCCTTCACCGACCAGCAGGGCAAGACCCACTGGTACCGCACGCTCAACATTTTCGATTCGCCCGATCGCTATCGCTACGAAATCCAGAACAGCGACGACGGTCAACGCTGGACGACGAGCGGCAGCGGTGAATCGCGCAGGCAGTAAAGCTGCATTCCTTCGGAGCTCCCGAGAGTCTCTGGATTCCGCTTTTGCGGCCGCACAACAACGTGCGGTGTATCGGGCGCGAAAGCAGGCGGCTTTCGCGCCCGAGAAACAAAAAAGCCCCGCGATTGCTCGCGGGGCTTTGCTTTGGAGCTTCGAGCTTCGGACTTTTGCTTTTGCTTCTACGGCGGCACACGGATGTGCCGCCGTACCCGGTTGCAAATTCAGGGATGAATTTGCAAACAAGAATCAGAAGTCCATGTCGCCGCCCATGCCGGCACCCGGCGCGTGGGCGTGCTTCTCCTCCTTCTTCGGCGCCTCGGCGACCATCGCCTCGGTGGTGATCATCAGGCCGGCGATCGACGACGCGTTCTGCAGCGCCGTGCGCGTGACCTTGGTCGGATCGAGAATGCCCATCTCGACCATGTCGCCGTACTGGCCGGTCTGCGCGTTGTAGCCGAAGTTGCCCTTGCCCTCGGCGACCTTGTTCAGCACCACGCTCGGCTCCTCGCCGGCATTGGCGACGATCTCGCGCAGCGGCGCTTCCATCGCGCGGCGGGCGATGGCGATGCCGTGGCTCTGGTCCTCGTTGTCGCCCTTGAGCTTGGCGATGCCGGCGAGCGCGCGGATCAGCGCCACGCCGCCGCCCGGCACCACGCCTTCCTCGACCGCCGCACGGGTGGCGTGCAGGGCGTCCTCGACGCGCGCCTTCTTCTCCTTCATCTCGACTTCGGTGGCCGCGCCGACCTTGATCACCGCGACGCCGCCGGAGAGCTTGGCCACGCGCTCCTGCAGCTTCTCGCGATCGTAGTCGGAGGTGGTCTCCTCGATCTGCGCCTTGATCTGCTTGATGCGCGCCTCGATCGCCTTGCTCTCGCCGGCGCCGTCGATGATGGTGGTGTTCTCCTTCGACACCAGCACCTTCTTGGCGCGGCCGAGATCCTTGAGCGTCGCCTTCTCGAGCTGCAGACCGACTTCCTCGGAAATCACCTGGCCGCCGGTGAGGATGGCCATGTCTTCCAGCATCGCCTTGCGACGGTCGCCGAAGCCCGGCGCCTTGACCGCGCACACCTTGACGATGCCGCGGATGGTGTTGACCACCAGCGTGGCCAGCGCCTCGCCCTCGACTTCCTCGGCCACCACCAGCAGCGGCTTGCCGGCCTTGGCGACGCCCTCGAGGATCGGCAGCAGTTCACGCACGCTCGAGATCTTCTTGTCGTGCAGCAGGATGTACGGATCCTCGAGCTCGCACTGCATCGACTGCTGGTTGTTGATGAAGTACGGCGAGAGATAGCCGCGGTCGAACTGCATGCCCTCGACCACGTCGAGCTCGTTCTCGAGGCCCGAACCCTCCTCGACCGTGATCACGCCTTCCTTGCCGACCTTGTCCATCGCCTTGGCGATGATGTCGCCGATCGCGGCGTCGCCGTTGGCGGAGATCGTGCCGACCTGGGCGATCGACTTGGAATCGGCCGACGGCTTGCTGAGCTTCTTCAGCTCCTCGACCGCGGCGTGCACGGCCTTGTCGATGCCGCGCTTCAAGTCCATCGGGTTCATGCCGGCGGCGACCGCCTTCATGCCCTCGCGGATCATCGCCTGCGCCAGCACGGTCGCGGTGGTGGTGCCATCGCCGGCGACGTCGGAGGTCTTGGAGGCGACTTCCTTCACCATCTGCGCGCCCATGTTCTCGAACTTGTCGGCGAGTTCGATCTCCTTGGCCACGGACACGCCGTCCTTGGTGATGGTCGGCGCGCCGAAGCTCTTCTCGAGCACGACGTTGCGGCCCTTCGGGCCGAGCGTGGCCTTGACCGCGTTGGCCAGGATGTTCACGCCCCGCAGCATGCGCGTGCGGGCATCTTCACTGAAGCGGATTTCTTTGGCAGCCATGGAATTACCTCATACGGAAATCGGAAATGGGAAACGGGGAATCGGAAGAACGTCGGAATGGCCGCACCTCGCGCGCCGCAGCTCAACCTTTTCCGATTGAGTCCGCGCCGCGGGTGGCCCATGGCCGATTTCCGGCTTCAACCCTCGATGACGGCCATCAGGTCTTCCTCGCGCATCACGAGGTATTCCTGCCCGTCGACCTTGACCTCGGTGCCGGAGTACTTGCCGAACAGCACCTTCTCGCCCGCCTTGACCCCGACCGGACGCACCTTGCCGTCCTCCAGGATCTTGCCGCTGCCGACGGCGATGACCTCGCCCCGGATCGGCTTCTCGGCCGCGGTATCGGGAATCACGATGCCGCCTGCGGACTTGGTTTCGGCCTCCAGGCGCTTGATGATGACGCGATCGTGCAGTGGACGAAGCTTCATGGTTGATTCCTCAATTAGTTGATGTGCCACGAGTTTTCAAAATTTGCTAGCACTCTCGTCGAGTGAGTGCCAATTCTAGCGGCGACAACGCCCCCTGCAAAGGGAGCGTCGACGGCTTGCCCACATGGGGACGGGCGAATACGATTCAAGGGGCGGTGATAGGATTTCTTGCCGCACGCCGTTAGGGCATGTGGTCAGATCAGGGGCGTACCGTGCGACATGCAACCTTTGGCTTGCTCTGCCTGGGCTTCGGCCTGTCGGCCTCGGCCGGCACGCTGGTGGTCAACGATACCGGCGATGCCGGCCCCGGCGACTGCGCCGCCACCTGCACGCTGCGCGATGCGCTGGCGAGCGCGGCGCCGGGCGACACCATCACGTTCTCGCCGGCGCTTTCCTACCCGGCGACGATCACGCTCAGCGGCCAGGAGCTGCTGATCTACAAATCGCTCACCATCGCCGGGCCGGGCCTCGATCGCCTGACGGTGAGCGGCGGCAATCAAAGCCGCGTGTTCGAGATCGCCAATTCGGCCACGGTGACGATCCAGGATCTCGCCATCGCCGACGGTAACGAAAGCGGTGCGAACGGCGCCCCCGATTTCTCCGGCACCACGCCGCCGGGCAATGGCGGCGATGCGGCCGGCGGCGCGATCTATGTGAACTCCGGCAGCAGCCTGCTGCTGGCCGACTGCGATATCCACCACAACGGCGCCTCCGGCGGCGCGGGCGGCCCCGAGATCTCGCCCGGCTGCTCGTTTGCCGCCGGACGCGGCGGCTCGGCCGCTGGCGGAGCGCTGTACACCGCCGGCGATGTCATCGTCCGCAATTGCACTTTCCGCTCCAATCAGGCCGCGGGTGGGGCGGGCGGCGATAACTTGTGTATTTCGGCGTCCGCCGCCGGCGGCGCCGGGGGCGATGCGGTCGGCGGCGCCATCGCCGGCAGCGGTCAGGTCGAATTGTCCAATGTCACGCTGGCCGGCAACTCGGCCGGCGGCGGCTCCGGCGGCAATGGACCATATGGCGGGGCCGGAGGCAATGCCCGCGGCGGTGCGCTGTCGCTGGACGGCTTCAGCGTGCTCGAATTCGTCTCCAGCGCTGGCAATACGACCTCGGGCAGCGGCGGCGGGTTCGGCACCCCACCGGGTCCGCCGGGCAGCGCCACGGCGAGCGATGCGCTGATCGGCGCGACGGTGGTCGCACGCAGTTCGGTACTCGCCAGCACGCAGACGCCGAGCTGTCAGGTCGACGCCGGCGGCATCTACGCCGAAGGCGCCAACCTCGATCGCGACGGCAGCTGCCCCGGTTTCACCCTGCACGCGGACCCGAAACTCGCGCCGCTCGGCGCGAACGTGGGCGGCCGCTACGTGATGTTTCCGCGCCCCGGCAGTCCGCTCATCGATGCCGCCCTCGATTGCCAGGATGCCTTCGGCGGTACGGTGACGACGGACGAACTCGCCACGCCGCGACCGCAGGGCGCGCGCTGCGATCTCGGCGCGGTCGAATCCGACCGGCTGTTCGGCGACGGCTTCGACGGTTCCTGAGCCGGCCCCTTTCCGGGCGGACCGTCCTCGCGTAGCCTTGCGCGACGCCGTCGTGCGAGTCCGTCCATGTCCGTGCTGATCGCCCTGTGCACCGTGCCCGACCGCGACGCCGCCGCGCGCCTGGCGCACGCGCTCGTCGAGGAGCGGCTCGCCGCCTGCGTCAACCGCCTGGAAGGCGTGACCTCGACCTATCGCTGGAGGGGCGACATCTGCGTGGATGCGGAATGCCTGCTGTTGATCAAGACTACGCGCGAGCGCTTCGCCGCGCTCTGCGACCGCATCGTCGCCCTGCATCCGTATGAACTCCCGGAGGTGATCGCGGTCGATGTCGCGCTCGGGCTCGATCGCTACCTCGACTGGGTGAGCGAGGAAACCCGGGCCTGACGCAAGTCGGCGCGGCGCGCGCCGGTCTTGCTGCGATCTTCACGCCACTGCCGCCACCCTTTGCCCATGAATCGACTGCTCGCCCTGCCCTGTCTGCCGCTGCTGCTCGCGGCCATGCCGCCCGGCGCGCACGCCGCCGACGCCGACAACCTGTTGCCGGTGGAGGAAGCGTTCCGGGTCGAGGCCACTGCGCCCGACCGCGAACACGTGCGCTTCGAGTTCCACGTCGCGCCCGACTATTACCTCTACCGCGAGCGGATCAAGGTGAAGAGCGCGGACGCGGGCGTGGCGCTCGGCGCGCTCGAACTGCCCGCCGGCGAGAAGAAGCACGACGAATTCTTTGGCGACGTCGAGGTGTACCACCACGACTTCGCGGCGACGCAAGCGCTGACCGCACCGGCCGACGCCGAGCAGGTGACCCTGGAATTGCGCTACCAGGGCTGTCACCAGGTCGATCCGAAGATCTGCTTCCCGCCGCAGAAGCGCACGTTGAGCATCGCCCTGCCCAAGGCCGCGGCGTCGCCGCCCGCCGCGCCGATCGGCGCCGGCCTGCTCGCCGGCAACGCCCCGCTGCCACCGGAACAGGCATTCGTGTTCGAGGCGATCGCGAGCGCGCCGGATCGAGTGCTCGCCCGCTTCACCATGCCCAAGGGCTATTACCTGTATCGCGACAAGACCGAATTCCGCGCCGCCGCCGATTCCGGCGTGACGCTTGGCGCGCCGCAGTGGCCGCCGGGCCGCGAGCACACCGACGCCAACTTCGGCACGACCACGGTGTATTTCGACCAGGTCGACGTGCCGATTCCGCTCACGCACCGCGACGGCGCCGCACAGACGCTGGCGCTGACCGCCCGCTTCCAGGGCTGCCTCGAGGGCAGCGTGTGCTATCCGGTGATGACGCGCACGCTGAACGTGTCGCTGCCGGCGATGGCGACGGCGACGGTCGCGGCCGGCGCGCCGCCGGCGACCACCGGCGCCGGGAACGCCGACAGCGAATTCCAGCGTGCGCTCGGCGGGTCGCTGTGGCTGGTCGCCGGCGTGTTCTTCCTGGCCGGCCTCGGCCTCGCCTTCACGCCCTGTGTGTTCCCGATGATCCCGATCCTGTCCGGCATCATCGCCGGCGCCGGCGAGAACCTCTCCACCCGGCGCGCGATCGTGCTGTCGGTCGTCTACGTGCTCGCCAATGCGGTGATCTTCACCCTCGCCGGCGTGATCGCGGGCCTCGCCGGCAAGAATCTCCAGGCGGCGTTCCAGTCGCCGTGGGTGCTGGGCGGCTTCGCCGGACTGTTCGTGCTGCTCGCCTTGTCCATGTTCGGCTTCTACGAACTGCAACTGCCGAGCGCGTGGCAATCGAAGATCGCCGATGTCAGCAATCGCCAGTCCGGCGGCTCGCTCGCGGGTGTCGCGATCATGGGCGCGCTGTCGGCGCTGATCGTCGGCCCGTGCGTGACGCCGCCGCTCGCCGTGGCGGTGCTGTACATCGCCGAGAAGCACGACGCGGCGCTCGGCGGCTTCGCCCTGTTCATGCTCGCGCTCGGCATGGGCGCGCCGCTGGTCGTGTTCGGCGCCAGCGCCGGCAAGCTGCTGCCGCGCGCCGGCGCCTGGATGGACGCGGTCAAATCGGTGTTCGGCGTGAGCTTCCTCGCGCTCGCGATCTGGATGCTGTCGCGCGTGCTCGACACGGTCTGGATCATGCTCCTCGCCGGCCTGCTCGCGGTCGCCTGCGCGGTGTACCTGGGCGCGCTCGAGCGGCTGCCGGACAACGCCTCCGGCTGGCGCAAGCTGTGGAAGGCGCTGGGCGTGGCGCTCCTGATCGGCGGCGCCGCCGAGCTGATCGGCGCCGCCTCGGGCGCGAACGATCTCTTGCAGCCGCTCAAGGGTTTGGGCGCCGGCACCGGCGCGGCGAACGCCGCGGCGGCGGCGCTGCCGTTCCGGCCGGTGAAGTCCGTCGCCGATGTCGAGCGCGAGCTGGCCGCAGCCAAGGCGGCGCACCGGCCGGCGCTGCTCGACTTCTACGCCGACTGGTGCGTGTCGTGCAAAGAAATGGAAAAGTTCACATTTTCCAAACCCGAGGTGCACGCCGCGCTCGCCGGCTTCGTGCTGTTGCAGGCCGACGTCACCGCGAACGACGACACCGACCAGGCACTGATGCGCCACTACGGCATCGTCGCCCCGCCCGACACCCTGTTCTTCGACGCCGACGGCGCCGAGCGCCGCGACCTGCAATTGACCGGCCCGGAAGACGCCGAGAAATTCGTCGCGCGCGTGCGCCGGGTCGCGGCGGCACCCTGATGCCCGGCCGCGGCGGCCATCTGCTGATCGTGCTGGTCGCCGTGCTCGGCGCCGGTCTCGGCCTCTTGGTCGGCAGCCGCCTCGACCAGCCGCCCGAGCGGCCGGTCCCGGCCGGGATCGCCGTGCTGCGTCCGGGCGATGCGCGTGCGGACCTCGCCTTGCCCGACATCGACGGCGCGCCGCACCGCCTGAGCGAGTGGGACGGCAAGCTGGTGCTGGTCAACTTCTGGGCGACCTGGTGCGAACCCTGCCGCGAGGAAATGCCGCTGCTCGACCGCCTGCGCGGCCGCTACGCCCAGGACGGCCTGGAGGTGATCGGCATCGCCATCGACGATGCCGGCGCGGTGCGCGAATACCTCGAGCACAACCCGGTGCGTTATCCGATCCTGATCGGCGGCGAGGAGGCGGCCAATCCCTCGCTGGTCTTCGGCGACACCCGCAGCGTCCTGCCCTACAGCGTGCTGATCGGCCGCGACGGCAAGCTGATCGCCCAGCGCGCCGGCAGTTTTTCCGCCAGCGGCCTTGCCGATTGGATCAAGCCGCATCTGTAGCCGCGGCTTTGCCCAGGCGATCGGGCCCCATCGTGACCCGACGAACATCGGCAAACTTCGGCGATCTTGGGTAGATCGCGCTGGACAAATCCGGTTCCAAGGCGCAGACTTCGCCGCCTTGCCGGGCCGTTGGGTCCGCAGGGGATGCGCATTCGTGGCCAAGATTCTCGTCCTGCACGGACCGAACCTCAATCTGCTCGGCGAGCGCGAGCCGGAGATCTACGGCCGCACCCGGCTCGCCGACATCGACGTCCTGCTCGCCGAGATCGCGGGCAAGGCCGGCTACGCGCTGACCAGTTTCCAATCCAACGCCGAACATGCGCTGATCGAGCGCATCCACGCCGCGCGCGACGACGGCACCGCCTTCGTTCTGTTCAATCCGGGCGCCTTCACCCATACCAGCATCGCGCTGCGCGATGCGCTCGCCGCCGTCGGCATCCCGTTCATCGAAGTGCATCTGTCCAACGTGCACGCACGCGAGGCGTTCCGGCGGCACTCGTATTTCTCCGATCTCGCCGTCGGCGTGATCGCCGGGTTCGGCCCGGACAGTTACCGGCTCGCGCTGGACGCCGCGCTGGCGCGGCTCGCGCGCGCCACCTGACCCCGTTTCCGTTTCGTCGTATCCGAGGATCCGTCCATGGATTTGCGCAAGATCAAGAAGCTCATCGACATCCTGGAAGAATCCAATCTCGCCGAGCTCGAAATCCGCGAAGGCGAGGAATCGGTGCGGCTGAGCCGCGTGCCGAAGGGCGGGTTCGCCGCGCCGGCCGCGCCGCCGGTCACCCACGTGGCGATCGAACCGCCGCGCGCCGCGCCGGCGACCGCCGCCGCGCCCGCGGAGCCCGCCGCGCCCGGCGGCCGCGAGCTGCCGCCCGGCCACGTGGTGCGCGCGCCGATGGTCGGCACCTTCTACGCCTCGCCCAATCCCGAAGCGCCGCCGTTCGTCGCCGTGGGCCAGCAGGTCAAGGTCGGCGACACGCTCGGCATCATCGAGGCGATGAAGATGTTCAACCAGATCGAAGCCGACGTCGCCGGCACGGTGGTCGCCGTCCTGGCGAGCAACGGCCAGCCGGTGGAGTTCGACGAGCCGTTGTTCGTTATTGGGTGAGCGGCTGAACGGTGAGCGGTGAGCGGGAAACGCTCTCGCCGCTGACCGCTCACCGCTGACCGCTCACATGATCTGCATCAGCGCCAATGACAACAGCGAAAGCATCTCATGCTAGATAAAGTTGTAATCGCCAACCGCGGCGAAATCGCGCTGCGCGTGCTGCGCGCCTGCCACACGCTCGGCATCAAGACCGTGGCGGTGCACTCCACCGTCGACCGCAATCTCAAGCACGTCGGCATGGCCGACGAATCGGTGTGCATCGGCCCGGCGCCGGCGGCGGAGAGCTATCTCAACATCCCCGCAATCATCGCCGCGGCGGAGGTCACCGACGCGCAGGCGATCCATCCGGGCTACGGTTTCCTGTCCGAGAACGCCGACTTCGCCGAGCGCGTGGAGCAGTCCGGCTTCATCTTCATCGGCCCGACCCCGGAGGTGATCCGGCTGATGGGCGACAAGGTCGAGGCGATCAAGGCGATGAAGGCCGCCGGCGTGCCGTGCGTGCCGGGTTCGGGCGAGCCGCTCGGCGAGGACCCGGCGGAGAACGCGCGCATCGCCCGCGACATCGGCTATCCGGTGATCATCAAGGCCGCCGGCGGCGGCGGCGGTCGCGGCATGCGCGTGGTGCACACCGAGGCGCACCTCAACAACGCCGTGCAGATGACCAAGTCCGAAGCCAAGGCCGCGTTCGGCAACGATCAGGTCTACATGGAGAAGTTCCTGGAGAATCCGCGCCACATCGAGATCCAGGTGCTCGCCGACGGCCAGGGCAACGCGATCCATCTCGGCGAACGCGACTGCTCGATGCAGCGCCGCCACCAGAAAGTCGTCGAGGAGGCGCCGGCGCCCGGCATCACGCCCGAACAGCGCGCCGAGATCGGCCGCGTCTGCGTCGAGGCCTGCCTGCGCATCGGCTATCGCGGCGCCGGTACCTTCGAATTCCTGTACGAGAACGGCCGCTTCTACTTCATCGAGATGAACACACGCATCCAGGTCGAGCATCCGGTGACCGAGCTCGTCACCGGCGTCGATCTGGTGCGCGAGCAGTTGCTGATCGCCGCCGGCGAGAAGCTTTCCCTCCGCCAGTCCGACATCCGCCTGAGCGGTCACGCCATCGAATGCCGGATCAATGCCGAGGATCCGGATACCTTCCTGCCCTCGCCCGGCACGGTCAAGGGCTTCCATCCCGCCGGAGGTCCGGGCGTGCGCATGGATACGCACCTGTATGCCGGCTATCGCATCCCGCCGAACTACGATTCCATGATCGGCAAGCTGATCGTGCACGGCCGCGATCGCGCCACGGCGATCGCGCGCATGCGCATCGCGCTCGGCGAGCTGGTGATCGAGGGCATCAAGACCAACATCCCGCTGCAGCAGCGCATCCTCGCCGACGGCGGCTTCCAGCAGGGCGGCCAGAACATCCACTATCTGGAGAAGCGCATCGTCGCAGCGCGGGACAAGGCGATGGCGTTGGGCTGAGGGCCGAGGGCCGAGGGATGAGGGCCGAGGGATGAGGGCCGAGGGATGAGGGCCGAGGGATGAGGGCCGAGGGATGAGGGCCGAGGG
>Ga0070740_10000675_pt1 | contig 63385 bp, 57 predicted proteins | sample Coa_R2_FD_67286 | JGI IMG/M metagenome (GOLD analysis project Ga0070740, IMG submission 67286) | Surface soil microbial communities from Centralia Pennsylvania, which are recovering from an underground coalmine fire - Coalmine... | ecosystem: Environmental > Terrestrial > Soil > Unclassified ... | reverse complement strand
TATTGGCCGGAGATCTATACCAACATGCCGGTCGTAGATCCCGAGCGAAAACACCCGTATCGCGACACACCCGCCCCGCACCGGTTCGGCACGGTCAGTCCGTTCGATCCGCAATTGTTTTCGACCGTGGACGAGCTTGCGGCGGGACTCCTCGCGGGCGAGCTGGCCGCCAAATATTCGCCGCTCGATGTCGCCCAGTGGCTGGACGACTTTTCCGCCGCCGCCGCGCGCCACGTAAGAGAGATGCAATCCGCCTCGAATCGCGGCGCCGAGTTCCGGAGAATCGCCGCGGACGCGCAGATCCAGGCGGGACTCGGCCGCTTCTTCGCGCTCAAGTTCCGCGCTGCAACGTTGTGGGCGCTGTACGATCGCACCGGCGACCGCACAGCGCTCGAGCAGGCCATCAAGATGTACCGCTCCGCGCGGGCGGCATGGGCCGAAATAGCCGCGACGGCCAAAAGCGTCTATACAGCCGATATCACCTATGGCATGACGCCCCATCTGCGAGGCTCGTGGCTGGACCGTCTGCCGGCGATCGATGACGACATCGGCGATATGGAAAAGCGCCTCCACCAGCCGCATCAAGGCGCCGAAACGCACCCACCTGAACGCGTCCGCAAAGCCATCGCCGCCGTGCTGGCCCGGCCGCAACATCCCGTCATCGCCTGCCGTCATACTCCGGCGGCGCGTTTCCGGCCCGGTGAGCCGTTACGAGTTGAACTGGCGGTGGAGAAAGGCAATGCCCGTTCTGCTCAGCTCCACTACCGGCATGTGAACCAGGCGGAGCGCTGGCGCCAGACCCCCATGGAGGTACGCGACCGCCTCTTCCGCGCGGAGATACCCGGCGACTACACGCAATCGCGATACCCGCTCGAATATTACTTCGAGCTTCGCGACGGCTCGGAATCGGCGGCTCTCCACCCAGGTTTCAATGCCGAGCTTTCCAACCAGCCCTATTTCGTCGTCCGGCAGGTCTGAACAGGAGTGCTATGGATACAAGAACTTTCACTCGCCGCCGCTTCCTGAGGACGACAAGCTCCGCCGCAGCGCTCGGAATACCTGCGGCGCATGCCTTCGCGGCGGACGCGCGGCGCGTCTCCATCATCATCGATCCAGGCGACGCCGTCGCCTCCGCCAAACCGTCGCGCTGGGCCGCCGATGAGCTTGAGAAATCGCTCAAAACCCGCGGGGTTACAGTGCACCGCGGCGAACGCGTTTCCCAGGCCCCGTCCGGAGCGCTGATCGTGCTTGCCGCAGGCGCGGCTTCGGAAACCGCAGTCCGCATCCTGCGGTCCCGAGGTGAACACATCCCCTCGGCGCCCGAAGCGCTCGCGCTTGCGCAGGGCGCGTCGAACGGAGAGCCTGTTGCGCTCGCGTGCGGAAGCGATGCGGCTGGCCTTGTCTACGCCCTCCTTGAGCTCGCCGATCGCGTGCAGCATGACGAAGATCCGCTTTCGGCTTTGCACATCGCCAAACCGGTCGCCGAACAGCCTGCAAACTCGATCCGCGGCGTCAACCGGCTGTTCACCAGCGATGTAGAGGACAAGCCCTGGTACAACGACCGCGCGATGTGGCTGCAATACTTGACGCACCTGGCCACGCAGCGGTTCAACCGCTTCAGCCTGAGTCTCGGCATCGGCTATGATTTTGTCCGGAACGTCACGGACGCCTACTTCCTGTTCCCATATCCATTTCTGATCGACGCGCCGGGATACAGCGTGCGCGTGACTCAATTGCCCGACGCCGAACGCGATCGCAATCTCGAAATGTTGAAGTTTATCAGCGACGAGGCGGCGACGCGCGGGCTCCATTTTCAGCTGGGCGTCTGGATGCATGCCTACCAGTGGATCAACAGTCCGAACGCGAATTACACCATTGCGGGGCTGACGCCGGAAACGCATGGCCCGTACTGCCGCGACGCCCTCACCGCGTTGCTCAAGGCATGCCCCGCCATCAGCGGCGTGACCTTCCGGATTCATGGCGAAAGCGGCGTCGAGGAAGGCAGTTACGAGTTCTGGCGAACAGTCTTCGAGGGCGTGGTCCGCAGCGGGCGCAAGGTTGAGATCGACATGCATGCCAAGGGCATGGATGAGAAGATGCTCGAGGTCGCGCTGGCGACAGGCATGCCGGTGACAGTTTCTCCGAAGTATTGGGCCGAGCACATGGGCATGTCCTACCATCAGGCCGATATCCGCGAACTCGAACGCCCCAGACCGGACCGTAAGCCGTCGAGCCTGATGAAGCTGAGCGCCGGGTCGCGCAGCTTTCTGCGCTACGGCTACGGCGACCTGTTGCGCGAAGACCGGCGCTGGGGCGTTCTGTTTCGCATCTGGCCGGGAACGCAGCGGCTGCTGTTGTGGGGCGATCCGATTACCGGCGCGGCCCATTCGCGGGCCTTCGGCTTCTGCGGCGCCGACGGCGTCGACATCATGGAGCCGCTGTCGTTCAAAGGGCGGCGCGGCTCTGGCATTGCAGGAGATCGCTGCGCCTATGCCGATGCGTCTCTCCGGCCGCGCTGGGACTGGGAAAAATACCGCTACAGCCTGCGCGTGTGGGGACGCCTACTCTACAATCCAGGCGCCGGACCCGACGCTTGGCGGCGGCACCTGCGCCGCCACCTCGGATCCCGCGCCTCCGATATCGAAAGCGCGCTCTCAAACGCCAGTCGCATTCTGCCGATTATCACTACCGCTCACGGCGCCTCGGCCGCAAACAATACCTACTGGCCCGAGATGTATACGAACCAGCCAATCGTCGACGCCGGACGCGCGAATCCATACGCCGACACGCCCGCGCCCAAAATTTTTGGCAACGTAAGTCCCTTTGACCCCCAACTGTTCTTGCGCGTCAACGACTTTGCAGGCGAACTGCTCGCCGGCGAACCAAGCGGGAAATATTCGCCGGTAGAGGTCGCGCAATGGCTGGAGGACTATGCGGACGCCGCGGCGCGGCATCTGGCTGCGGCGGAGAAGCGCGCTTCTGATGGAACTGGCCCCGAGTACCGCAGGATCGCCGCCGATATCGCGATCCAAGCCGGTTTGGGCCGGTTCTTTGCCGCGAAGCTGAGGGCCGGCGTGCTGTACGGAATTTTCGAGCGCACCGGCGATCGCTCTGCGCTCACCGAAGCCCTCAACGCCTACCGGCGCGCGCGCGCCGCCTGGGCGGATCTCGCGACTCGGGCCAAGATCTATCAGCCCGACATCACCGTCGGCGAGCACCCTTGGCTGCGCGGTCATTGGCTCGACCGTTTGCCCGCCATAGATCAGGACATCGCGGATATGGCCAAACGACTCGAACAGACGCCATCCGGCGCAGCGCCGCAGGACCGGGCTCGCGCGGCGATTCGCGCAGCGCTGGGGCGTCCGATCCGCCCGTCGCTTTCAGTCCGGCATACGCCGCCTGCGCGATTCCATCCGGGACAGCCGCTCCAAATCGAATTTTCACTGGAATCGCAGCAGCCTGCTTCGGCACGTCTGCATTATCGCCACGTAAACCATGCCGAACGATTTCAGACACTCGATATGGAGGCTCGGGACAAGCGCCACCGGGCCGTAATTCCCGGTCCTTATACAGACTCGCCGTATCCGCTCCAGTATTATTTTGCGGTGAAATTCAGCAACGGCGCAGCTTCGCTATACCCCGGGTTTGACGCCAATCAGGCCAACCAGCCATATTTCGTCGTCCGCCGCGCATAAGATCATTTCGCCGGCATAACCAGGCAACACGGGCGATTCCAGGCTCCCAAACCTGGGGTCTGATATTCTGGACGAACTGTTTCCACTACCAATTTTTTATGCGCAAAATTGCGTTGACAGGTCTTGTGTTATCTGTTCTGGCCGGCGCCCAAGAGCGGTGGCCGCACCGCCATCTCATGGGAGACCGGGCGCCCCTGACCGCTTCCAGCTCGCGGCCGGCGCGCGAAATCGCGTTGGATTTTGTGAAAAGCGCCGCTTCAGATCTCGGCTTGAATCCCGCCGACCTCGGCGGCTTATATGTAGCCAAGGAATACACGGACCAGCATAACGGCGTCACGCATGTCGTTTACCGGCAACAATTCCAGGGAGTTGACGTGTACAACGCCGCCTGGTCCGTCAATATTGATTCCCAAGGGCGCGTCCTGAACGCCGGGGGCGATCTGTATCCGGCGCCCGCGACCGCCCTTCCCGGCCTTGCTTCCGCCTTCACCGCCGTACGCGCCGCTATACGCGCCGTGAATCCAAAAGCAGCCGCCCGCTTTGCGCCCTTTGAGAGCCGCACGCCGGCCCGCAGGAGAAACGGAATTCGCTTCGCCGCTGGCAACGACTTGGCCGACGACGTTGAAGGGCGCCTGGTCTGGTATGCCGTTCGCGGCGCGCTGCGGCCAGGCTGGCTGTTCGACGTGGTTGCGGAGGACGGGGTCACGCGCTATGCCGCAATTGTTGACAGCGATACCCAGCAGGTCGTCGCTCGCCGTCCGCGCACTTATTTCGACTCGCCCGGCAACCCTCGAGGCTTGGTCTTCGATCAGGGAAGCCCTCAGCCCGACCCGAAACCCGGCGTGCTGCCAACAGCCGCTCCGCCTGTCGTCGATCGGACCATGCAGCCCTTCGCCGGCGACCCTGTTGCATCGCCGCGCGGCTGGGTCACCGCCGGCGAGACCGCGGGCAACAACGTCATCGCCGGACAAAATCTGCTCGGAACGCTGTTTCTGACGACTCCGGAGACCGCCAAAGCCGTGGACAATAACTTCAGCTTTCCGCTCCAACTCGGACCCGGCGCGCCCAATCCGCTCTCCTTCCGGGACGCCGTCACGACCAACCTCTTCTATTGGATCAACCGCGCGCACGATCTTCACTATGCCGCTGGATTCACGGAGGCCGCCGGAGCTTTCCAGGCCCTCAACTTCGGCCGGGGCGGCGTCGAAGGCGATCCAATGTACGCCTATTCGCACTTCGGCGCGGCGGCCCCCAATCGCGCCCAGCGGCTGAACGCTTTCTTTACGGAACAGGACGACATCGATGGCGCCCCGGCGATGGTGGCCATGTTTATCAGCGATGGCGGCCGCGGCTCCTTCATTACCGACGGCGCACTGGATGCCTACGTGATCATTCACGAGTATACGCATGGCGTCAGTTCCCGCCTGCTGCCGGACGGGTACGACACATTCCAGACAGCCGCCATGGGCGAGGCCTGGAGCGATTTTTTTGCGCTCGAATACACGCTCCCCGACAACGCTCCGGCCGACGGCGTATATGCCGTGGCCGAGTACTTTGATCAAAGCTGGGGACAGGGCGATGTCCGCACCCGGCCATACTCGACGAACACCGACGTCAACCCGTTGACATTTTCGAACCTCGGCCAGGTAATTCCCTTCCCCGAGGTGCACGCCGATGGCGAAATCTGGATGGAAGCGCTGTGGGAAATGCGCGCCAGCCTGATCCGGCAGTTCGGAGACAAGGAGGGCCGCCGCCGCGGGCGCATGCTCGTGCTGGACGGTATGAAATTGGCGCCGCCGCGCTCCTCCATGGTCGACATGCGAGATGCGATTCTGCTCGCCGACCGCGTGGATTTCAAAGGTCAAAGCCAGGCGCAGATCTGGGCCGCCTTCGCCAAGCGCGGCCTGGGCGCGCTGGCATGGTCGGCCGACCCCGACACCGTTCACGTCAAGGCGTCTTACGACCTGCCCTCTGAGAAGGGCAGAGTCGCCTTCTACGATGACACCGCCACCTTCGGCGAGCCGGTTCGGATCATTGTTCAAGACTCCAACTACACCCAGCCGTCGGTTCGCGTTCAGGTCACCAGCGGCGCGGGCGATCTCGAAGACGTGGAGCTCAAGAAGACGGGATCGATTTACGTTGGCCTGCTGCCAACCAGCTCGTCCGCCGCGGTTACGCAGCAGAATGGAGTCCTACAGCTCATGTCGGCTGACTACATTTCCGTTTACTACACCGACTACGACGCTCCCGGCGGGGCCGCCCAGATGCAGGCCACCATTCAGGCCCATCCGCAATACGTAGTCAGCGCCGATAACGTTCCGTTTTCCTTCTCGAATGAATCGGCTCTGGACATGTCGCTCGGCTACAAGCGCGTAGATCTTCCGTTCGAGTTTCCGTTCTATGACGGCAGATATCGATCTGTCATCGTCGACGAGAATGGCGCCCTTTTCTTTCGCGATTCGGGATACGGCGCCCGCTACGCCATCTCAGATTGTCTCGATGCGATCGCGCTCGCTTCGGCCACCGCCATTGCCCCGCTATGGGTGAATATGACGTCCGCTGGCGGCGCGCAACCGCGCGAAGGCGTGTACGTGAGCCGTCCGGCGCCCAATGCCGTCGCCTTCCGTTGGGCGGGCGAAACGTTCACGCGATTTGCAGGCGCTGTTCCCGGCAGTCCTGTGAACGTTGCCGCAACCCTGTATGACGACGGCTCCATCCTGTTCCAATACGGAAGCGGCAACGCCGAGCTTGCCTCGGCGCTGACGTTCCCGGGATGCTCGCCTGGACCGACCGTCGGCCTATCGCCGGGCCGCGATACCATCGCGCTGAATATCGCCTTGTCCTCGTATACGAACGCACGCTCGCTCCGCTTCGATCCGCCATTTGGGGCAAGCAGCGAACCGGTCGCCACTGTGGAATCGCCCTCCGAGGCCGACGATGTCCGGGATGTGCTCACCGTGAAAGGCGTCGCTTACGACAGATGGTCACCGGTGACCCGGGTCGATGTCCTGATTGACGGAAAAGCGGTCGGGACGGCAGCGCCGTCAATCCCGCGCTCTGACGCGTGCTCACAGCGCAAAGACGCGAAATTCTGCGCGGGATATCAGCTCACAGTCGATCTCGCAGGACGGGGATTCAAACCCGGACCGCACTCGGTTCGCTTGCGGACGACCAATTCCCGCGGGGGATTCACGGACAGCGACGCGGTGAGCTTCAGAATGAACGACGGCCGCGCCGGGCTCCCTTACGGCGCCATCGATGCGCCCGCCGCCGGAGCAGAGGTCAGCGGCGCGGTTGCCATCCGCGGCTATGCCATCTCCGATACGCTCCGGATTCTGTCGGTCGACACGCTGATCGACGGCATTTCCTACGGCCCAACCTCGTACAACCTGCGGCGCGATGACATCTGCGGTCCGTTGTCGCCGAAGCCGCCGAACTGTCCGGCGCCAGGATTCGCGCTCAACCTGAACACGCGCACGGCGCTTCCGCCGATAACGGATGGCAGTCATTTTGTGCAGGTCCGCGTGCTGGATGAAGCCGGCAGGTACACGCTGATTCCTGATGCGCCTGTCGCGTTTACCGTCAATAACGGGCCTTACCAGGCGCCCGTCGGAGCTCTTACCGCGCCCAGAGGCGGCGAGCGCCTGACGGGGGTTGTTCGAGTCTCTGGCTATGCGTATTCGCCGGGATCGACCATCCGCGGCGTCCTGCTGGTGATTGACGGCGAGAGCTACGGAAACATCCCCTATGGCCAGCCGGACGAAAGCGCGTGCGCCGCTTTGTCCAATGTGACGGCGTGTCCCAACATCGGCTTCGCGATTGATTTTGACACCGCCAAGCTGTCCAACGGCCCGCATGTCATTCAGGTAATCGTGACCGACGGGCGCGGCAATTCCACGCTGCTTCCGGCGCCCGGCTCGCCAACCGTGAGCGTTGTAGTGAGCAATTAACCCGAGCATCCGCGCCGTCCACATAAGCGCTCCTCCCGGTCGCCGCTGCTCCGGGGAGGTCCGCCCGACCAGATGTCGCGCGCCGAGATGGCTGTTACAGGCGGACCGCCGGCGTTCGCAAGGCCAATGGCATCTCGACCGCCCGGGCGCGGTGAAAAGCGTCCCGCCGTCCACCCGCGACAACAGGGCCGGGGAGACACGAATCGCGCGTTCCGGACGGATGCAAATCTAACGTAAATTGAGACAAGCGAGGAACTATGCTCAACAGACGCGAGTGGATGGCTGGCGCCGCCGGGCTCGCCGGTGCGGCAGGCGCCGGGATGGCCCAGGGCGCCGCACCGAAAAACGTCGTCATATCAAGCGCCAATGGCGTGCGCGCCTGCACCAAGGCCATGCAGATGCTGAAGTCCGGAGCCGACACGCTGGACGCGGTGGTCGCCGGCGTGAATATTGTCGAGGAAGATCCCGACGACAACTCCGTCGGATACGGCGGCCTGCCAAACGAAGAAGGGATTGTGGAACTGGACGCGTGCGTGATGCATGGGCCCACACGACGCTGCGGCGCCGTCGCATCCATTCGGAATATCAAGACCCCATCCAAAATCGCCAAGCTGGTCATGGAGAAAACCGACCATATCATGCTGGTCGGCGACGGGGCGCTTCGTTTCGCGCGCGCCTGGGGATACAAAGATGAGGATCTGCTGACGGAGAAGTCGCGGCTGGCGTGGCTGGTATGGAAACAATCGCTGCGCGATGCCTCCGGTCACAATAATTGGGGCGAGGGCCTGGATGCGCCGCCGAAGTCGAAAGTCTCCGAACTCAAGCGTCAGTTCCCTGACGCGAACGATGAGTTGCTGGCATGGGCGTGGGAAATGGCGGTCCATCCGCCAACCGGCACCATCAACTGCCTGGCGCTGAACTCGAAGGGGGAGATGTCGGGCGTGACCACCACCAGCGGACTGGCCTGGAAAATTCCGGGCCGCGTCGGCGATTCCCCCATCATCGGAGCGGGCCTGTATGTGGATCAGGACGTGGGCGCCGCCGGATCAACTGGTCGCGGCGAAGAAAACATCCGCATCGCCGGCGCTCACACGATTGTTGAAAACATGCGCCACGGCATGGGGCCGCGCGAGGCCTGCCTGGATGCGCTGAAGCGCGTTATTCGCAACTTCAACGACGACCGCGACCGGCTGTCCAAGTTCGATCTCAACTTTTACGCCTTGAGAAAGGACGGGGCGTACGGCGCGGCGACACTGTGGAAAGGCAAGCGCCGCGGGGCTGCCTTTTCTGTGAATGACGGTGGAGAAACGCGCCTGGAGAGCTGCGCGTATCTGCTCGAGCGCTGATGACGCCGGCGCCCCGGCCACAAGCGCCCCCAGACCGTTACTTATCGGCGCTCTTTTTGCCAAACAGCTTTTTCGATATATCGGGCCAGAATTCGACGAAGATCGATCCTAGCGCGCCCTCCGCGGTGACAGTAAACGCGCGCTGAAACGTCAATCCAGCGCCGCGATCGGTAGCGGGATAATACGCGTTGGCGATGCCGCCCGCGGCAATGTTGCCAAGGATGTTCGAAAAGTTGGGGGCCCACCTGCCATTGTCGTTCCGCGTTCTCACGGTGCTGGCCATGGCGTACAGGAGCCGGTGCGTCACCGTGCCTGCCCCTTCGCGAAAGTACCTCGGGTCCTGATGCAGCAGTGAAGGGAATACGGCGTTGCCGAGCATCGTCCCGTCGAAGCTGTCCGCGTATGCCGCTCCGAATCGCTTGGCGTATCCCTGCGCGCCCTGTCCGTAACCGGCAAACGCGCCCTGCCCCTGCTCGAGACCCGACACCAGCCCCGCCGCCACGAAGCTGAAGGGATCGATGGCGCTCCGCAACGCCAGCCGGAACTTCTGGCCTGGCGTAAGCGGCGCCGCATTCTGAATGTATGAAGTGTTGAAATTCGGGATGACGCCGAGAATGCGCTGGCGCTTCTCCTGCTTCAGCTCCTCTTCGGCCCGCTCGCGCTGGGAGGCCGAGTCTTCAAGCGGACCCTGGACGTTTCCACCTGCCTGCTGGCCCTCCGCGCGAGCCCAGCCGCCGAGGAGCGCAAAACACAGAAGCAGCGCGGGGACGCCGCCCCGCGCCCGCGGTTGCGGAATAGAGCAGTCCGCGGGGGCAGAAAAATTAAAGATTTTCCGGCGGCTCAGCATCTCGTTAATAGACGCATGTCAACCTCTCGCTCGATTCAGCATTTCTGGGGCTTTTTTACAGACAGCCGGCTTCACTCCTCAGCAATGCCCGCGGCGGCGACCTTCAGAATGCCGATATACTATTTGGCACAAACCCATGGCCGGCGCCAAAATTGTGGTCATTTATCCGCGACCGCAGGACGAAGCAGCATTCGAGGACGCGTACAAGAACGTCCATGTACCGATGTGCGAGCAGAAGTTGAAAGGCATGAACCGTTTGGTGGCGACCAAGGTGATCAATTCGCCGCAAGGCGAGACGCGGACGTACCGCATTGCCGAGATGCATTTTTCCACTCTGGAGGCGCTGAACGCCTGCCTGTCCACGCCGGACGCCAGGGAAGTGGTGGATCACGCAGTATCCATCTCTACGGGCGGCAAGCCGGTCCTGCTGATCTGCGAGGAGGAGACGTTCCTGTATTGGTAGCTCGCGCGTCATGCCGGCGGCTGGTTGTTCATTCCGGGAGCGCCGCCGCTTGCGGGCAGCGGGCCGCTGCGCGCCCGCGCTCGGGCAAAATTTCCTGTTGCGGGATCATAGAATTCGCAGGACACTGAAGCTGCGGGCATCTTTTCCTTCAGGATCTGACGCCCGAAGTGTGAGTTGTATTTGAGGAGGTCGAGGCGAGTTGACGTTAAGACTGATGGAAACGCCGCCGGTTCGCGAGCCGGCGGAGCGGTGGACTACCGCCGAAGCAGCCGAGCTGTACGATGTGGCGGCTTGGGGCAAGGGCTATTTTTCCGTCGGCGATAACGGCCATGTGCTCGTACACCCGACGAAGGATCCAAACCGTTACATCGATCTGATGGAGCTGGTGGAGAAGCTGCAGCTCCGCGGCATTTCCTTGCCAATTCTGATTCGATTCGCGGAAATTCTACAGCACCGGCTCAGCGAACTGCACCAGGCGTTCCAGGGGGCCATCGCGGATCACGGATATAAGGGCGGCTACTGCTGCGTGTACCCCATCAAGGTCAACCAACAGCGCCAAGTTGTCGAAGAAGTTTTCCAGTTCGGCCGCCCTTACGGTTTTGGCCTGGAGGCGGGCTCCAAGCCGGAGCTGCTGGCCGTCATGGCCATCGCCGACAACCAAACGCCAATCATTTGCAATGGCTTCAAGGACGACGAGTACATTGAGCTTTGCATGCTGGCCAAGAAGATCGGCCGCCAGATCATCCCGGTTGTCGAAAAGTATACCGAGCTGGACCTGATTCTGAAACATTCGCAGCGCATCGGGGTGCGTCCCGTCATCGGGCTTCGCGCCAAGCTGGCCAGCCGCGGTTCGGGTCGCTGGAAATCATCCGGAGGCTACCGATCCAAGTTCGGGCTCACCATTACAGAGGCGCTCCGGGCATTGGATCAGTTGAAGGCGGAAGGCATGGAGGACTGCCTCCAGTTGCTGCACTTTCATCTCGGCAGTCAGATTACGAACATCCGTCAGATCAAGGGCGCCGTCACGGAGGCCATTCGCGTGTATGTGGAGCTGAAGCGGCTGGGCGCCGGCCTCGAGTATATGGATGTCGGCGGCGGCCTGGGCATCGATTACGACGGCTCTCAGACCGATTTCGAATCGAGCGTCAACTACACGCTCCAGGAGTATGCCAACGACGTTGTCTATCACATCCAGCAGGTCTGCGATGAAGCGGAGGTTCCACATCCGACGATCATCTCAGAGAGCGGACGGGCCATCGCAGCATACCACAGCGTGCTGGTGTTCAATGTGCTCGGCGTTACCGGCTTTGGCGAGGACGAGCATGTGACAGAACTGCCAGACGACGCCGAGCAGCCGCTGTTCGATCTTCTCGAGACCTATAAATCGCTCAGCTCGAAGAACCTGCTGGAGGCCTTCCACGATGCGCAGCAGGCCCTCGATTCGGCGCTGAATCTCTTCAGCCTCGGCTACCTGCCCCTTAAACAGCGCAGCATGGCCGAAAATCTGTACTGGGCCATCTGTCGCCGCATCCAGCGCATGGCTAAAGACCTCGATCCCTACCCCGAGGAGCTGGAAGCTCTCGACAGCCTCTTGTCGGACACTTACTTCTGCAATTTCTCGCTATTCCAGAGCATGCCCGATAGCTGGGCCGTGAAACAGCTCTTTCCAATCATGCCGATTCATCGGCTGCAGGAGGAGCCGTTCCGGCATGGCATTCTCGGCGACATCTCTTGCGACTCAGACGGCAAGATCGACCAGTTCATTGATCGCCGCGACGTCAAGCGAACTTTGCCGCTCCATCCGGTCAACGGCGGCCAGTACATTCTCGGGGCATTCCTGGTGGGCGCCTATCAGGAGATCCTGGGCGACCTGCACAACCTGTTCGGCGATACCAACGCCGTCCATGTATCGCTGAGCGATTCAGGCGAGGTCATCCTCAACACCGTGGTGCGCGGCGACACTGTGCGCGAGGTTCTGGATTACGTTCAGTTCAGATCGCCCGCGCTGCTTGAGCAGTTTCGCGTCGATGTCGAGAGCGCGTTGCGGGACGGCCGGATCGGGTACGAGGAATCAGGCCGGCTGCTGCGCTTCTATGAGGACGGACTGAACGGGTACACGTATTTGGAGCAGTGACCTTCGGGGCCGGGCCTGGCGTCCCCGCGCGGCGCGGCAAGACCCGCCGGTGTGAGCGGGCCAGCCCGGCAGCCGGCCCGTCCTGCTCACTTCTGAGCGCTCGACCCCGTTTCGATCGGAATTGTGCGGCGATTCCCGTGCTGCTCCGGCAAGGGCAGCGTTACCTCGAGAACTCCATCACGAAACTGCGCTTTTGCCTGGTCGGCATTAGCCCCCTCTGGAAGCGGAATCTCGCGATAGAAGCGGCCGTAACGCCGTTCGCTGCGGTACACGCCGCCCTGCCGGTCCTCATGCTCGTACTTCCGCTCGCCTTCGAGGATCAGCGCATTGTCGGTAACCTCTACTTTGACATTTTCGGGCCTGACGCCCGGCAGCTCGGCATGGACCTGGAACTGGCCGTTGCGCTCAGCCACTTCGATCGCCGGATACCAGGGCGCCGATTCCGTCTCCGGCTCCCTTCCGAAGAAGCGACTGAAAGTGCGGTCCATTTCTTCGTGGAATCGCCGCATCCAGGAGAAGGGATCCGTGTTGAAGAAATCAGACGGCATCAGCGAGAACGAGAACGGATCCCAGCCGCGGCGGGAGAGACCTCGATCCGATCGCTTTTGCACCGCCTTTTCGTCCTTATCACTGTTTTGCTTTTTGACATTTACATCAGCCATACCAATTCCTCCTTCGCTTTCGATTACGCTTGCCCCTTCGGCGCTCAGCCGCGGCGCTTCACTTCCGGAGAGCGGCTCAGGCTGACCGCTGAAGACGGCGTATAGGTATTCTCAAAAACCAGCTGCCAACGCACCGGCTTGCCATTCGCGTCGACGATCTCCAGAGGTCCTCCGGTTGACGGATCAACCAATTCGATTCGAACCGTCCGCGGCGCGCCCAGATCGCTGCGATTGGATTTATAGGTGATTACATACCGGACGCGAAGGTTCTCCATGAGATCGTCATACACGCCCGACAAGTCGAATGTGGACTCGACCGCGTAGACGCGGCCGCCGGAAATCTTTGCGATTTCTTGAAGCTGGGCCTCAGCCCGGTTCCAGTCGATGCGCGCGTAGGGCCCCGAGCCGGACCAGGCGCGCTGCACAGACGTGCGTAACGCCGGGGCGATGTCGATGACGTATATTGGCGTGCCGCCGTCGCGCGCTGCCACGAGGGCGTCTTCATAGCGGGCTTTGCTGAACGTGTCAACGCCCGAGGAAATGAGAAGAATCGCCTTCCGCCCGCTGACCTTCTTCATATAGTCGACGGTCGAAATCAGAGCGTCATAGAAGTTCAATTCCGAAAAATCGGGCTTGTCCACGCTGACGAAACTCGTATCCAGCGCTTCCCGGCCGGATGAGAAATCGGCCAAGCGCTCCAGTCGGTCGCCGTACCTGAAAACGGCGACCTTGTCGTCTCGCCCCAGTTCGTCCAGCAGCTGGTGCGCTGCTCGCGGAACCTGGTCGCCCAGTGCGCGGTTTAACGCCTGATAACGGCCGCCCCATTCAAGCAGCACGGCCATCGAAACAGGAGCATGCTCAATCTCAACCGTGGCATTCTGCTGGCGGACGCCGTTCTCGTAAACGACGAAATTATCGCGCCGGATGTTCGGGATAAAATACCCGTTCGAATCCTGAACGAGCATCTTCATGGTGACCATCCCCGTCGCACGGTCGAAATAGATCTCCGTTTTTTGCCTCCCCTGCTCGCCCTGAAACAGCGAGCCGGACCTCCGGGCAGGCTCTTCGACGACGGCGCGCTGCCGTGATTCGCTGGCCGGCTGCGCCGGCGGCAGATTTCCAGCGCTCAAGCCCTGCGTTTCAGCGGCCGCCGTAAGCCCTAAACCAGCACAAAAACAAATGAAACGTTGTAAGAAATTGCCTGTGCGCATCCTGGTTCTCCTCAGAACTTCGGATCTTGGCGGACAACAACGCTTCCGCTTCGCCGAGGGAACCTGCGGCTGTACGCGCTCCTGATGCGGTGACCGGCCTGTGCCGGCGATGTTTGCCTAGCTGGCGGGACGCAAAGCGCAGGCGCCTCGGACGCCGCCGTTCCTTTAAGACGTTAGGGAGGGACGATCTGGTTACGGCTTATAATCATAAAATTTGATAACATGCCGCTAATAAACTGTTACAATCGATATTACAATAGGGTTGGCAAAATTTGCAGCTCCGGAACCGAAGCCCGTGCCGGCAACTTCGCTATCGCAAGCACGGCTTGAGCGACGTCGTCAGCCTCCAGCGCCGCCGCAAGCTCCTCTTCAGGCGTCTTGAAGGGCCGCTTTTCAAGAATCTCCGTCTTGACCAGCCCTGGACAGACCACACAGGTGCGGATGCCGTTCTTCTTTTCCTCCACCCGGATGGCATGTGCGAGCGCGACCAGGCCGCGTTTTGAGGCTTGATACGCCGCTCCGGAGATATCAGGCATCAACCCGGATATGGAGGAGATGTAAATGAGGTGGCCGCGTTTTGCCGCACGCATCGCGGGCAGGAGCGCATGAGTTATGTAGTATGCGCCGTTGAGATTGACCTGGATCACTTCGTTCCAGACTTCGACCGTCATGCGCGGCAGCCAGCGATCGGGTGAATTGGTCCCGGCGGCGTAGACCAGGATGTCAAGACCACCGAACCGTTGGAGGGCCGCTGCGCCGAGGCGCTGCATAGCGGCCGCGTCCGCCACATCGGCAGGAAGAATGTCGATGCCGGCCTCCGCTTGCAGCTGGCGCAGCCGGTCCTCGCGGCGCGCCGAGGCCATGACCCGAACGCCTTCGCGCGCAAACTGGACAGCAACAGCGCGTCCGATACCGCTGGATGCGCCGACCACCAGCGCCGACTGCCCTTCCAGCGTCACGCGCGTTCAACCTTCCGATCCTATGGCGTCGAGAGTCGCCGCGTCCGAGGGCGCGCAGAGAGCAGAAGCTGCGCCGGCAGGCAAAGGGAAGCTGCGTCTGTACATAGGTCAGTTATAACTCCGCGCGTGCGATACTGGCGTGGTTAGGAGGAGAGTATGCGATCCAGCATCATCACTTTATCCCTGGTTCTGATTGCGACGGCCGCGGTCTGCCTCGCGAGTTCGCGTCAAAAAACTCAGAACAAATTGAGCCCGCCACAGGAGACGACCATCAAACTCAACGGGCGCACGATCACCATCGAATACAACGCGCCGTCGGCGCGCGGGAGGAAGGTGGAAGGGGGACTGATTCCCTACGGCCGTGTTTGGCGCGCCGGCGCCGACGCGGCGACCACCCTGAGCTCCGATGCAGATCTGACTATCGGCAATTTGAGAGTCCCCAAAGGCGAACACACGCTCTACGTGCTAGCCAGTTCGAGCGGATGGCAACTGATCGTGAACAAACAGACCGGGCAGTGGGGAACCGAATATAACGAATCGCAGGACCTGGGCCGTGTTCCGATGCAAGTAACGCAATTGAGCACTCCCCAGGAGCAATTCAAGATCGATCTCAAGCCCGCCGAATCGAACTCTGCGATGCTGGTCATGAGCTGGGGCAATACCCAGGCCAGCGTGCCCGTCCGCTTGGCGCGCTAGGGCTCGGCGAAAAAAGCGCATTCGCCGGAAATGAATGCGGATCCGGCGCCGATCACTGCTCGGGCTCGTCGTAATGGCCGATGCGCCGGATCCAAATATTCCGGTAGCGGACCCTGTTGTTGTGATTCTGGAGCACCAGCGAGTCCTCAGCCGGTTGCGGGGAATAGTGAGCAACCTGGCGGTATACCATGGGACCCATCGACGCCTGATGGTTGTGGATGAGAACGCCGTTCCAGATGACGGTGAAGTATGCGGGCTTCACCAGCCTCTCGCCTTCGAATCTGGGGGCCTCGAAAATAATGTCGTAGGTCTGCCACTCGCCCGGTTTCCGGGCTGCGTTCACCAGCGGCGGCCACTGCCCGTAAATCGCGCCTGCCTGTCCGTCAGCGTAGGTGGGGTTGTTATACGAATCGAGCACCTGAATCTCGTACCGCCCCATCAGCAATACGCCGCTGTTTCCGCGACCCTGGCTGGCGCCTTGCGCTTCCGCGGGAGCGGCCCATTCGATATGCAGCTGGCAATCGCCGAATTTTTCCTTGGTTGCAATATCGCCGGTTTTCGGCGCCACTTCCATGTAGCCGTCGCGCACGATCCATTCCGGCTGGCCGGATCCGCCGGCGCGGGTGATCGAGCTATGGCGGGCCGTCCAGTGCGATAAATCCTTTCCGTCGAACAACACGATGGCGTCCGAAGGCGGACCGCCGGGCTCGGCCGATGGCGTCACTACCTTTGGATGCGGACGCCTGTAGTCGTGAACATGGTACGGCAGGCCGGGCAGCATGGGCGTATCGTCAAATCCGAGGTCGTGAGTGGGACGCTGGGCCGGCGAGGGAGTCTGAGCAGCGGCGAGCAGCAGCGCCGCGGCGGTGGCAACAAGGGACGTACGAGACATCGCGTCCTCGATCATACGACAGCAGTCCCGGAAAAACCGAGCTGGCGGACGCCAGCGACGTTTGAAGACCGCTAGCGTAACGCCTATTCCACCACGTACTTTCTCAACATCCGGATGCGGCTCTTAAGCTCTTCGCTCGCTTCCTGAAGGTCGGCGTTGTCGTAAATAATATGGGGGGTCATAAACACGATCAACTCAGTGCGCTCCTTGCTGTAGGATCGGCTGCCGAAAGCGGCGCCAAGCAGGGGTACGCGGTTCAGCAGCGGAATGCCCGCGGTCGCATAACGGTGGTCCTCGAGAATGATTCCGCCAATGGCGATCGTGTCGCCGTCCTGAAGCGTAATTTGCGTCTGCACATTGCGCTCGCTGAAGGAAGACGTTTGTGGCCCGGCGACGGGCGGGGCGCCCGGAGCGCTGACATCCTGGTTGATAATGAGAGTGACGATTCCGCTGGGGTTAACCCGGGCCATTACATTTAAGGTCACGCCGGTGCTGCGGCTTCCGATGGTCTGAGCGAATTGGTTCGTACCGCCCTGCTGAACGCTCGAAACCGCCTGGGAGGTGTAAACAGGAACTTCGGCGCCGACGGTGATTGAAGCAGGAATGCTGTCGGTAGCGATAAGACTGGGCGCGGAAAGAACCCGGGTTCGGGACTGGTTCTCTTGCAACGATAAGAAGGCCATGAGTTGCTTGCTGGCCCCAATCAGTGCACCGGCGGAAAGCGTGGTGGTGTCTCCTACAAGCTGGCCGGTCAGCGCGCGCGAGGCGGCGCCCAGCGGCAGCGACGCCCCCTTCTGCTGCAGATAGGCCGCCACGCCGCTCGCAAAAGCCCCGGACAGCGTCACTTCGTAAATCTTTGCGTCCAATAAAATCTGCCGCGGCGGAACGTCGAGCTGTCGCAACATTTTGAGCATGTCCTGATACTGCGCCGGCGTCGCCTCGATCAGCAGCGAGTTGTTCATGGGATTGGGGACCACGCGCGGAGGGTTATTCATCGCCTCGGCGCGCGCGGCGGAGAGATACGATCCGGTCAAATCGGCGCTCCCGGCAGCGCCGGTCTGCTGTGAACCCGGCTGGGTCGCGCCAGTTGCAGCCGCCGGACCGGCCCCTAACGGATACTGCGGCGCATAGCCGCCAGGATACATGCCCATTCCGTAGGGCGAACCGAAGCCGTAGGGAGCTCCGTACATCCCCGGATATCCTCCCATGCCGTAACCCATCCCCATCCCCATGCCATAGCCCATGCCGCCGCAACCGGCGCCGACGCCGAGCCCTGCATTCACCCCCCCGATTACCGCTCCGCCGCCGCCGTAGGTGGCATAGCCGGCGCCGTATCCGCCATACCCGGCGCCGTATCCGCCATAGCCGGCGCCGTATCCCATGCCGTAGCCGCCGGCGCCGAATGCCCCCGCTCCGTAGGGTCCGTAGCCGGCGTAGGGGCCAAACATCCCCATCCCGTACCCCGGCGGCAGACCATAGTAGCTGCCGTAGAGTTGCATGAGCACCATGCCGAGACATTCGGCGCGCTGATATTTGACCCGGTACACATGGCTCTCCACGGCGCCGCCCGAGCTTTTCATGGGAACATCCAGCTTTTCGATCCAGTTCGCGACGGTTGAGAAAACTCCGGGGTTGGGCGCAACAGCAATCAGCGTATTAATGCGGTCCACCGGGAGAAATTTGACGCTCGCATTCTTGTCGCTGAGCGACACGGCGGTGAGGACTTTCTTGAGCTCATCGGCGAGATCCGACGGCCGCGCGTTCTTGATCTCAAACAGGCGCACGCGCTGGTTGGCCAGAATGTCGCTGTCGAACATCGCGATAAGCTCCATGGTGCGCCGCATATTACGGCGGCTGTCGAGAAGGAACAGCAGGTTCGCCGGCGGGTAGGAGATCATCTGAGCGCCTTCGCCAATGAAGCTTTGCAGCACCTTCTGAAGCTCGTCGACAGTGGCGTACTTGAGAAAGACCAGGTTCAACATAGTCTGGTCGTCGTTCGGTATGTCTTTGGGCGACGTCATCTGCTCCGGTTCAAGCGGCAGGCGATTGATATCGGAGAGGGGAACGATGCGGTAGATATCGCCGACCTTGACCATTCCGGCATTGTTTATGCGCAAAATGGTCTCAAGCAGCGAGCGCTCGTCAATATTCCTGGTCTCGCCGTAGGTGTTCAGAATGACGCCGCCCTTGACGCGCGGATCCAGGATGTAATTGATCTTCAGATCGCGCGCCAGCATATCAATCACCTGCACGAGCGATGCATTCTGGAGTTGCAGACCGCCGATGGGCGCGGCCGGAGCCGGCGCCGGGCTGACGGCTGGCTGCGTTCCGGGCGCGGGCTGAGGCCGCGTCTGCGCCGGCGGTTGCTGCGCCGGTTGCGGCTGCCCGCCGGGTGGCTGCGGAGCTGGTTTGGCCGGCGCCGGCTTCGTCGTTTCCGGTTTGGCAGGCTGCGGTACAAACGTCGGCCCGAAGCCTGGCGGCGGAGGCGGCGGGGTCTGAGCGGTCAGCAGCCACGACGCAATTAATGCGGAGCACGCAATCCGCAGGAGTTTGGCCATGCCTATTTCTCCGCTGATTTCACGGTTCCAGCCGGGGCTTTCCGGTCTGCACTGCCCTGTTCCAGCCAGGCCTTTTCGTTGTCATTGAGTTCGGTCTTCTTGCGCGTCCAGGATCGCGCGCCGAACGGCGTCTGTTGTTCGAACCGGACGGAATCGCCCAAATCCTCGGCCTTCACGACCAAGCCGTCCGTCGATATTGGCTTGAGCTGTTTCTCCTCCGCTTTGGAAATGCCGAAGGGCGTGCGCCGATACACCCACACCTTTCCGTCCTTGTCGGCGTAGCGCCACATCTGCGGCGCGATCTGCGAGGCTCCGGCTGGAATCCCGGACGGGACGGCGGCGGGTTCTGAATCGGCTTTCTTGCCGTCCGAGGCGATCAGGACAAACGAGAATAGGAACAGTACAAGTCTTTTCATCAGTTGATTCCTTAACTGGCCCTCGCTAGAAACCGGCTCCAGCGCTGGCCGCTATTTCACCGGCTCCCACCGGCAACTCTTTCCGAATGGCGTCGCGGCCTCCAGTTTTCGCATGCCGTTCACGACCGTCCCGGACGGCATGGAGTCGTTCGGCTGGCAGGCTCGATATCCTCCGCCGATATCTGCGCCCGGACCGAGCGGCTGCGGCGCAGCCTGCTGCTGCGAGGGCGGAGGAGCGGGCGCAGGCGCGGCGGCTTCAGGCGGCGGCTCAGATTTCGAAACGAGCTCTTCCGGCTTTCGCACCACCTTTTCACCGTCCCAATCAAAAACGATCTGGCTGCGATCGAAAGAGATCACTCTGAATGCGCCCACCTGCTCGCCTTTGTGGTACAGCTTCTGCTCTGCGCCGGGCTTTTCGCTGAGAATGATGGCTGGCTCGCCGACGAGCATCATCCCGTAGGCGACAGGCAGCGGGGGCATCGGCGGTTTCGGCGGCGGCGGCGCCGGATCAATGATGACGTTGGGATTTCGATCGCGCGCCAGCAGCAGCTTCTGCGCAATGTCGACGTAGTCCACCGCTGTTACCGGCTGGGGCGCCGCCAATGCCGGCAGCGGCGGATATTTCGCCGGCGCGATCTTGGCGCCAAGCACGCGCGCTTCGCGCTCCAGCGCGTTTCGCCGCACCACTACGAAACGGTAGACAACCAGTCCGAGCAGACCGGCCAGAATCACGTCCAGAGCGATCAGCCTGCGCTTCATACGGCGGCGTCCTTTTTTTCCGGAACCAGCCGGCGTGGAACGACGCCTGAGATGCGCAGGCGCACCGTAATGGTCTTCTGCTTCGGGTTCGCCGCCGAGATCTGGAGATCGTTCGTGGCCACCAGCTCAGACCGGTTGGACAGGTCCGCCAGCAAATTCACCAGCTGCTCGATCCGACACTCGAACGCAACGCCGACCGTGACCTCGCCATACGCGTCGCCGTAGGGCCGCGGAACCGAGAGCTCCTTGCTGCGAATCTCGACCCCCTGGGCCTTGGCCAGCGTTGTGATGATATCGAGCACCTGCGCCTGCGCCTGGTTAGCCGTGTCTGCCTGAATAAGGCCCCTTTCGCGGGAGGCCAGCTCAGCCTGCGCCTGCTTCAGGACCTCCGCCTTTCCGGGTATGCGCGCCATGCTTCTGCGCATGCTGTCCAGGCGCTGCTCCGCTTCCGGAATCGACGAAATGGATTTCACCGCCGCTACCGGTGCAGTTGAAGGGGTCCACGTGAAGGCGACATATACTGCGGCCAGAGCGATGGCGCCGCCGAGAATCATGAGGGCGCGCTTGTCGCGACCGGTGATTGTCACTTCGGCGCTCCCTCACGCCGCGCACGGATGCCGAACGTTTCGCCGCCCTGCACTTTGGCCAGCGGCATGGTGAACTCGGAACCTTCAAACAGCGGCGAATGATCGATCAAACGCAGCAGCGGCGGGGCCTGCGGCGCTTCGCCGTACATCCGGATGGAATCGCGATTGATCTCGACGCCGCTCGCCCAGGCGGGAGGCGCGACGACGCGCGTCAGCTCGTTCAGCGCATCCAGATCCGCGCGCGTGCGCCGGCGGAAATTGTCGAGCAGCGCCGTGCGGCGGCGCGCTGTCTCGATCGCCTGGTCCATCTGCATGGGTTTACGCGCTTCCGGCTCCATCCGCGCGACTTCTGTCCGCAGCTCGTTCAGGTAAGAGCGATCCATATAGGCCGAGTACGCGGCCAGCGCGCCGGCGCTCAGCGCCAGCAGCGCAACCAGCACAACCGTCGGAACGTACATCAGCCGCGAGCTGGCGGCGCGCAACGCCGGCGGCAGCAGGTTGAGAGGCACGCTGAACCATGGGCACGCGGCGGCAAGCGCTGTGGCGTAAGGCAGCGCCGCAGCCGACAGGTCCAATCCGTCCGGCATTGTGCGCGGCTGCGGCAACACGTTCTGTATTGCTGCCGTCTCCGTTTCCGCCGGAAGGCGCAGTTCGGCGAGCGCCATGGCCCGCGCCCGCTCGGCGAACGGTTCCGCGGGAATCTCGAACGTGGCCGAAAACAAGGGGCGCGACGGGCTTTCGCCGTACGCTTCGAGTTCCGCGGCGCGCCGCTCGATGGCGAGAAAGCCTTCCGGCGGCGTCGTATACAACCGGATGGCGCTATAAATGACCGCTGCCGAGAATGTGAATCGCGCGACTCGAATTCCGGCCTCAGCAAACAGCGCGGCGTACCGGTCTACGACCTCGCGACGCGTGATTCCGACCAGAATATTCGGCCCGCTATCCAGCCGGGCGTAATCGAAGACGGCGTCCTCTTCGCGATAGGGATGTAGCCCGTCGATCTGATACGCGATGGCCTGCGGAAGATCGCGGTCGGACACGCCGGGCATCGAGAGCTGCCGCACGATGACTTCGTCGCGCGGCAGCAGCACGGTCGCGGCAAGATGTCCCGCAGCGCGCTCTTTCAAGAATTCCGCATACTCAGATCCCCACTCGGCCGCGGGGCGCTCCGTGAAGCGGTCGATACTCAAAACGCCGAGCAGATCTGTTCCCTGCGGCCGGACCCGGGCAATACTGACGTAGAGATCGCGGGAGCCGATCTCGATGCCGATGCCCGTGCCAATCGCGAGCCATTTGCGGATTTCGGGCGCGCGCATAGGCTCTAAAACCCCGGCGCGGCGACCGGCGACCAGCCGTCGTCATACCATCGCAGCGTTTCAAACGGCGTTTCGTATTTGGTTGTGTCCAGGAATTTCACCACCGCCGCCACGGTGCGGCGCAAATCCGAGAGCTGGCCATTGGCGGTTCGCACCCGCGCCGTTGCGCGCAAGGTCCAGCAGGTGCTGGTCGCGATTCCCAAGCGCTGCGCTTCGGGTCCCGCTCCGGCCAGCAATGGCATGACTTGGTCCATCGATGTGAACGGATGTTGCGCTCGCTGCGCAACGATGGCCTGCACGGCCGCGGGACTCAAGCCGAGAGACTCAAGCAGAGCCGGCGCAGCGGTGTTGACATCGATCGTCTGCGGGTTGCCCCAAACGGTAAGGCAGTCCCTCAGACCGCCCCGGGGAATGAGGCGGCCTGAGGGATCGTGGTCATAGCGGCCGTAGAATATGTCGGGGGTCATCCCTGGAATCAGCAGAATCTCTTCCAACTGCTCTAAAGACGAGCCGCGCGGCCGAAAAGACGAAGCGTCGGGCGAAATACCCAAATCCGGCGCTGCGCCGCGCCACTGAATGATCCCTGTGGCGATCCGCGCCGATGTCACGGGATCGACGCCCAGAGCCGCGAGCAGTTGCTGTAACTGCGCCGGAGTGGCCTGATTCACGTTCAGCTTGCCTGATTCGGGAATCACCTCGACGACCGCCTCGCCGGAGGCGTAGTGATACCGGATGAAGGGCATCGGGGGCGCGTAGAACATCGGAGATCCGTCAGGATTCCGAGGATTTTGGTTGATGCCCCAGTACATCCAAAGGATCGCCCGATCGATGGATCCGGCGGCGAGATAGTAGGCGCGAACTCCGTCGGCGATTGTTGAAGTGCGCTCCGTTTCGGCGCGCACCGTGCTCGCGACGGAGAAGGCGATGACGCTCAGCGCAGCGGCCAGCCAGAGCACGGCCAGCAGCGCTCCGCCGGATTCGCTGGTTGCACGCCTGTCAACCCTAATCCTCATACGACCCCATCAACCATCGCGTAATCCGGACCGGCGCTGTAACCGACATCACTTGCAAGCGCGACGGATCGGGCTCAAGGGGCGCCATTTCCACCCGGATTGCCGAGGGCAGGTATTCGCCGTCGCCCCAGGTTTGCCTCCACTGCTCGGGGACCGGCGGCCGGGGCGCCTGACGGTAGATGAAGCGGCAATAGGCGAGCCGGTCGGCGAGAACGAACGAATTCGGATTCGGCTGTACGGGCGGGAACAGAGCGACCGCCTTGCCTGTTGCCGGATCCGGCGCCATGCCGGCGCACATCTGTCCTGCCATGAACGGGCCGCCATAAATCATTTCATTCACAATCAGGCGCACGCCGCCCCGATCGCCCGGCGTCACGCGGAATTCCAGAATGCGGGGATAGCCGCGCGCGGCATCCTGGAGCGAGTAGGCCGAAACGAACCGCATTTCCGCGGGCTGTCCCTCAAAGAACGAGAATCGGCCGCCAGTCGCCGCGCAGTTCGCGACCACCGGAATGATGCCGGCTATCTGTGACTCGAGAATTCTGTCGACGCCCATCACCCGCCGGTTGTCAATCAGCCGCGCGTTGGTTTTGTCCAGCGCGTTCAAACCAACGCGCATGGCCATGAGCGCGCCCATCGAGAGGAGACTGAGAAGCGACGCCGCGATGAGAAGCTCGAGCAGCGTCACGCCCGCGTCGGGCCGGAATGCGCGTCGGGGGGTCATTGCGGCAGCACGTCCTCTGGCCGCAGCACGGCTTTGCGAAAGCCCTCCAGCCGGAAGTTGCGGCGGCCAGCCGGCGCGTCCCACCAGATCTCCAGCCCGATCCGTTCCAGCACGCGCTGTCCGGGCGCAGCGCCGGGAGCCTTTTCGAAAATACTCGCCTGCGCGATCCACCCCGATGCGTGCCACCCGGTGGCAGCCGGATCGAAGCGTCCCTGGAGGGGAGTGTTCACCGGCAGATTTTCGTTGAGCAGCAACTCGTTCATGCGCGCGCGCGCGATCATGGCGGCTCGGTCGTAATCGGTGAGCTTCGAAGCGTTGCGAAGCGACGTCGACAAATTTGCAAGCAGCGCAGTAACGGCCACGCCCATGATCAGCGTGGCTACGAGCGCTTCGAGCAGCGTGAACCCAGCCGCACAGGAACGCGAATGCATACGAGCGGTCACTTTTCTACTCTCGGCACTCCTGTGGTTGGGTCCACCCGGATGGTCCGCTGCGCCCCGCGCGCGCTCACAATGTGGACGCCTATTCGCGGCGGGGCGCCGCCGGGATAGAGCAGAAATCTCCGCGGAGCGTCCGGATCGGCGGGGATTTCCGGCAGCACGTCCGCAATGCGCACCCCAGGCGGCATATCCAGCCGGCGCTCGAATCCGTCCCCCGAGCGCAAGAACAACGCGTTATCGGGCCTGCTAATGGTGATCTCAACCAGCTGCTCCCGCCGTTCGGCGCGATTCAGCCCCACGCTCAGGAAGGTCGAGATGGAATCGGAAGCGGACGCCATGCGCAGGCTGTCGAGACCCGCGCCGATCGCCGGATAGCTGATGCCCGCCATCAACGCGATCAGCGCGACGACGATCAGCATTTCGATCAGCGTGACGCCGCCTTCGGGCTTCATTGCGATTTCCAACTCACAATGTCGGCATTATTCCCATCCCCGCCGGGCGCGCCATCAGCGCCGAGCGAAATGATATCCGGTTCATCGCCGTGGTCGCCGGGGTACTTGTAGGCGTAGGGGCGTCCCCAGGGATCGAGCGGCAGTTCTTGCGACAGATACGGCCCGTTCCAGCCGTTGACGCCCTCGGGCCTGACCCGCAGCGCGTTCAGGCCTTGCTCGGTGCTCGGGTAGGTTCCGGTGTCGAGCTTGTAGCTGCCGAGCGCGGTCATAAACGAATTGATCTGGGCCTTCGCCGCGGTATGCCGCGCCGTATCGGCCTTCTTCATCATGTTGAGCGTCACGAGCCCGGCAAAGAGGCCGATGATCATTACGACCACCAGCATCTCGATCAGAGTTACGCCGGCTTGCGTCTTCTTGCGTCGTCGTGTGTCGTTGTCCATGGGTTAAAGAGCTACGTCGTTAATGCTGGTGATGGCCAGCAGCATGCTCAAAATCAACGCGCCGACAATGATTCCCATGATCAGAATCACCAGCGGCTCGAATAGCGTCGTAAACCGTTTGATGGCGGTGCGCGTATCGGCGTCATAGGTGTCCGCCATGCGCGAGAACATCTGATCCAGGCGGCCCGTTTCTTCGCCGACCGCCAGCAGGTGCCCTGCAAGCGGCGGGAACTGGCCGGCCCGACGAACGGGATTCGCGATGCCTTCGCCGCGCTTGACTCCCTGCGCGACATGCTCGAGCGACGCCGCAATCCTGCGATTATTCAGGATCGCTCCGGAAATATGAATGGATTGCACCAGCGGCACGCTGTTGGCGACCAGCGTCGCCATGGCCCGCGCGAAGCGGGCCGTTTCGGCCTTTCGCAGCGCATCTCCAAGCACCGGGATGCGGAGCCGGAATCCATCCCACCACAGGCGCCCGCCGGTCGTCCTGATATAGATCCGAAACGCAATCGCCGCAACGGCAAACAGGGTGATCGCGATCCAGCCGTAGCTCTGAACCAGGCGGCTCGCTTCCATCATGATCTTCGTGGGGGTGGGAATCTTCATGTGCGTCTCCTCGAAGACTGCGGCGAAACGCGGGACCACAAAGCGGATCAGAACGAAGATCGAAATGAGTCCGACGGTCGCCAGCAGACAGGGATAGATCATCGAGGAGATGATGTAGCTGCGGAGGTCGTCGCGCGTGCGCTCGAAGTCGGCAAGCCGCTCGAACACCTGCGCCAGCGACCCGCTCGCCTCCCCCGCCCGAACCATGTTGACGTACAGCTCCGGAAAGTATTCCGGGTGCGTGGCCAGGCTGTCGGCGAGCGACTTGCCGCCCTTGAGCACGCGCAGGACGTCGAGAACGATCTGGCGGAACCCCGCGCGCTCGGTCAACTCGCTGGCGATCGCGAGCGCGCGATCGAGAGGAACGCCGGCGTTCAGCAGCGTGGAGAGCTCCTGCGTGAAGAACAGGACGTCGCGTTTGCGGCCGCCCCCCAAAGCCGGCAGCCTCAGCTCGAAGCTCTTCTTCTGTTCCAGTCCGACATAGACCGGAATCAGTCCCTGCCGTTTGAGCTCCTGCGCCACCCACTTATCGCTTTCCGCCGTGAGCGCGCCGGTGCGGACCTTGCCATCGGAAGCAACGGCCTTAAAAAAGAAAGTGGTCGCCATGATATCAGCCGCGAATCAAGGCGAATGCCTGAAACAATTTGCGCTCATCCGCATGTGGTACAGTCTTAGAACTCCTGCGTGACGCGCATCACCTCATCGGCGGTGGTCAGCCCGGCTTCCACCTTGAGCCAGCCGTCTTCGCGGAGGCTTCGCATACCATTGCGGCGCGCGACATTTGTAATCTCAGCGGCATCGGCATTGCTCATAATCAGCTTTCTGATCTCGTCGTCTAGTTCCATCAGTTCGAAAATCCCGACGCGTCCTGCATAACCTGTGCCAAAGCACGCCTCGCACCCGGCGCCGCGACAGGTTGTGATCATCCGTCCATCCGGCGTGAGGCGCCGCCCGCTTTCCGTTTTGCAATGCGCGCAAATCAACCGGACCAGCCGCTGGGCGAGCACCGCCACCAGCGATGACGTGATCAGATAATTCTCCACTCCCATGTCTGTCAGCCGCGATATGGCGCTCGGCGCGTCGTTGGTATGCAGGGTGGAGAAGACGAAGTGCCCGGTCAGGGCGGCGCGAATGGCAATGTCGGCCGTTTCGCGATCGCGGATTTCGCCCACCATGATGACGTCCGGGTCCTGGCGGACGATATGCCGGAGTCCCGCAGCGAACGTCAAACCGATCTGCGGATTCACGTGGATCTGGTTGATCCCATCCATTTGATATTCCACGGGATCCTCAATGGTGATGATCTTCTTGTCGGTCTGGTTAATCCGTTTCAGGGCCGCATACAACGTCGTCGACTTGCCGCTTCCCGTCGGACCCGTGACCAGGAATATGCCGTGAGGAAGCTGCGTGAAGTATTCCATGCGCCGCAACATGTCCTGATCGAAGCCGAGCCGGTACAAATCGTAGAACTCGCCCGCTGAGCGGTCCAGCAGACGCATGACGACGCTCTCGCCATACAGCGTCGGCAACGTCGAAACGCGCAGGTCCACTTCGCGCCCGACGGTCTTGATCTTGATGCGACCGTCCTGCGGCAGGCGGCGCTCGGCTATATTCAGCTTCGCCATAAGCTTCACGCGCGAGATGATGGCGGCTTTCATCTCGCGGGGCGGCGGCTCCTGCGGATACAACACGCCGTCAATGCGGAAACGGACGCGAAACTCCTTCTCAAACGGTTCAATATGTATATCGCTGGCGCGTTTCTCCACCGCCTGGGCGATGATGGCGTTCACCATGCGGATCACCGGCGCCTCGCTCGCCATATCGCGCAGGTGCTCAAGATCCTCGAACGCTGCGGCGTCGTCCCCAAACTCGGCTTCGGTCTTGCCCGTCTCGCCATAGTAGCGATTGATCGCCTCGAGAATCTCCTGCTCGGACGCAAGCGCGGGCTCGACCTTCAAGCCCGTGCACGCGCGCACGGCCGAAATGGTTTCGAAATCGAGCGGATCGGCCATGGCGAGCCGCACCGTGTGGTCGTACAGGGCCACCGGGATGCAGCGGAATTGCCGCAGAAATCTCGGCGAAAGCGCTTCGGTCTCGGGCGATGCCGCGGGGCGGTCCTGCAGCGCCACGAGCGGCACGCTCAACTGCTCGGCGAGGGCGTTCAGCACCTCCCGCTGCGCGACGAATCCGAGATCAACGAGAACCTTGCCAATCTTTTCGCCGCGTTCCTTCTGGAGTTCGAGCGCGCGATCGAGATCGTCCGCCGACAGCAGACCCCGCGCCATCAACATCTCGCCAAGTCGCATGGAATTAATATTCGCGAACCCTCACCACCGAATCGAGCGGGGCGCCTTTCTTGCGAGCCTCGAGCAGCTTGCTCCACTGCGCCTGCATCACGATTTGCGAGGGAATCCCGGAGGCGTCCTCCCACGCGTATCGAAACAGCGTCACTCCTAACACGACGTTGCCGGCCTGAGGCGGAGGGTGAAGAGCCATGGTCGCGTTTCCCAGAATCGAGTACATCTCGTTCTTGAGCTTGGGCAGGCGGCTCATCTTCTTATCCCGGTAATTCTTCCTTTGCTGCTCGGTGATGGCAATCTGAAACGGCGACGGGGCCGGGCCCGGCGCGAGATTGATTTCCGTGCTGAAAATCAGGCCGAAATCATCGAGGTAAATGCTGCGCGTCAGCCCCAGCAGAAAATAGGGCTCATCCGGATAGAGCGCCGCGAACTGCTGGTTGATAATCTTTTCCGCCTTCGCGACGTCAGCGCTCGGCATGGGAGGCGCGTCCGCGCCGAGCGTAACCGCCGCAGCCAGCATCAGAAGCAGGGGAGCGGGTTTTAAACTGCGCGGGATCCCGCTCCCTTGAACCGACCCGTGGCGGGCGCCAGCGACCAGGCCGCCGCTGAGCGACCGACGGCGGTTGTGACGCAACGCCGCCATAAGCTCCGCCGGTTTCATTCAACTGTCCTGAGATTGTTGGCCAGCATGAAATCTCGATTGATCTGCTTTTGCAGCAGCGCCAGCTGGCCCGAATACGTGGCCAGCTCGATCCGACGCTCATGCTCGAAGCGCCGCTCCATGGCGCTCAGCATTTCAGCCGTCTTGCGCTGCTGGCGCGCTTCGCTGGCGGCAACGGCCTTCGCCACCGCTTCGTTCACGCGGGCGGCGGTCTCGCGCTGAATACGAGCCTCGATCGCAGCCGCGTCCAGGGCCGGAGACGCCGCGGCGCGCCCCGGCGCGGGCGGTCTGACAAAGGCGTGCACTATGATTGCGCACGCTACCAATGAGGCTGCGGCGAACGCCAGCCTGGGTCCCGAGTTCCAGAATCGCTGACGCCATCCCGGCTCAAACACTTTGTCGGAGACGAAGGCGATGCGGCGCGGAATCTCTTCCTCGCGAACAGCAAGAAGCGAAGCCTGCGTCAATTGCAGCCGCGCCAGCTCCTCGCGGCACTCTTGACACTCGGACAGGTGCTTCTCGATGCGGCGCCGGTCATCGCCGGCCGTCTCGCCTGCAAAATATTCCTTGACGTCAAATGACGAACAACTCATCCCATCCCCCACCTTCTAGGGCGCATTCACGGGAGCAAGGGCGTCTTTCAGGAGGTCGAGCGCGGTGTACAAGCGCGACTTTACCGTAGAGACGGGGCAGGCAAGAATCTCCGCCATCTCGTCGAATTTGAACCCGTGATAAATCTTCAGCAGCACCGCTTCGCGCTGGTCGCTGTTGAGACGCTTAAGCGCGCTTTCCACGGCCAGCGAAAGCTCGATCGGAAACAGCCGGGCCGCGCCATCCGGCGTGCTCGGCTCGTAATTCATCTCCCCTTCCGGCCGAATCTTGCGCAGTAGCGAGTGCGCCTCGTTATGGGCGATTCGGTACAGCCACGGCGCAAAACGTGATGTATCGCCGAGCTTAGACAGGTTCTGGTATGCCTTGAGAAACACTTCCTGTGTCACGTCGAGCGCGTCCTCGCGATCGCCGATCAGCCGGAGGATATAGTTATAAACCCGCTTTTCCCAGCGGGATACGAGGAGGTTATAAGCCTCTACGTCGCCGCGCCGGGCCCGGACGATCAGGTCGGCGTCCTCGACCTCCCGAAAAATCAAACTTCGGCTCCGTTGGTAATGACGTGTGGCAGGTTCAAAAAGTCGATACCTAAATTATTATCCGCCTGTAAGATCGAGCTGGCCAGACAGGCGCGCAGCCGTTCGCACAGCATCATCGCCTACCAGAACCAGTTCGAGGCCAAAAAACTGAAACCTCCTGTCACAAGACCTATCCATGTTAATGAATGGGCAAACGATTGGAAGGCGTATGGTGTCATGACTGAAGCGTTAGCGATAGGAACACGGGAATATACGAGCATCGACGAGCAGTCTTCGACGCGCGCCGGCGCTGATCCGATCGCAGCGCAGGCAGTCCGGGCTCAATTGGACCGTATTCTGAACAGCAGAGCTTTTGCGCGTTCACCCCGCATCAGCCGCTTTCTCACATTTGTCGTCGAGCAGACGCTTCAGGGCCAGGAAGACAAGCTCAAGGAGTATCTGCTTGGCGTTGAGGTATTTGGACGAATGGAATCGTTCGATCCGCGAATCGATTCCATCGTCCGCGTGGAAGCTCGCCGCCTCCGGTACAAACTCGAGAAGTACTACGAGACGGAAGGGCGTGACGACGCCGTATTCATCCAGCTTCGAAAGGGCTGTTACGTCCCGATCTTTACGAAGAAGGCCAACGATCGCGACGCATTCAACGCCGATTCGGCGGACGTTCCGCATGTGCGCGCGATCGAGCATCCCCATGCCTTTGCGTTGTACGCCAAGGCGCGCTGGAATCTGGCGCGGTGGACGCCTGAGTCTATCGCCGAGAGTGTATCCTGCCTTTCACAGGCGCTCGATGAGGCGCCTGATTGCGCATCTGCTCATGCCGCGCTCGCCAGCGCATGGCTCATGTCGGGCATGTTAGGCTTCATGCCGGCGCGGGATGTCATTCCCAGGGCCAAAGCATCAGCGCGACAAGCCTTGTCGGTCCAGCCCGACTGCGCTGAGGGTCAAGCGGTGCTTGGCTTCGCATCAGGCGTCTATGATTGGGAATGGCAGGAAGCCGACTTTAAACTGCGGCGCGCCATCCAGTCCAATCCCTGCGACATCCCCAGCAGGGTCTGGTACTCGCTCTATCTGACCTTCGCCGGCCGACCCGAGGACGCTGTCCGCGAGGCGCGCCGCGCTCAGCAGGCGAGTCCTACAACGCTAAGCACACATCTGGCAGCCGGGCTGGCGTGTCACGCCGCCGGCGCATACGAGGAAGCGCTGTTGCAGTACCGGCTCGCGCAGGATCTTGATGGATCGTCCTGGGCGCCGCCCCTTGCCGCCGGAATTCTGCTCACTGATCAGCAAATGTACGAACAGGCTGCCCAGACCCTTCAACGCGCGCGCCAGGCGAGCCCGAGCAACCCGGCCGTTCTGGCGGCCCTGGCGTACAACCACGCAAGCGCCGGACGGAAACAAGAGGCCATCCGCTGCGCGAGCGATCTGGCTGACATGGCTGCGCGGCAGTATGTACCGCCGTTGCTTCAGGCCATGACCGCGTGCGCGAATGGGGATCGTGAGATGGCCTTTCGCAAGCTGGACGAGGCCGTCGAGGAACGGTCGGTCTGGCTGCCGCTCTTGCAGTTTGCCGCCGCATTCGACAATATCCGAGAGGACGAACGTTATCTGCGTCTGCTGGAACGCACCGGTCTGAGGCCCGCTGCCGCACGCCAGGCATAAGCTTTACGCCTGATACACTGGCAGTCGGATGAGACCGCATCTGATTCTGCCGCTGATTGGATTTGCCGCCCTGCTCTCCGCGCTGCCGCAGAACGGCGCAGCGCCGTTTGAGGGACGCTGGGATATATCGGTGTCGACCTCGAACGGATCTTATCCGGGCTGGCTGGAGGTGGTGGAACGCGACGGCCAGTTGCAAGTGCGCGTCCAGCCGCGCGCTGGCAGCGTGCGGCCGGTAAAAGACGCCAGAATCGAGGGCTCGCGTCTGATCGTGCCGCTTACGAGCGCATCGGCCAAGGGTCCGGCGATGGACTGGGTGCTGGCCGCCGCCGGCGCAAGGTTGACCGGCGAGCTGAAGCGCGGCGGCGAAGTGATCGGACAAGTGGCTGGCGTACGCGCCCCAGAGCTAAAACGGCCAGCGCCACCAGCCTGGAGCAATCCGGAGCCGCTCTTCAATGGAAAGGACCTCGCTGGTTGGGAGCCAGACAGACCGGCCAATAACCACTGGGTCGCCAGGGACGGAGCGCTTCTGAATGAGTCCAAGGGCGCTAATCTGCGTACCACGCGGAAGTTCGATGACTTTAAGCTGCACATCGAGTACAACTGCCCTGAAGGCGGAAACAGCGGAATCTATTTGCGCGGCCGCTATGAGATTCAGGTGGAGTATGAGCCCGCCGGCACAGAGGACCGATATCACAGCATGGGCGCGATCTACGGTTTTCTCGCGCCGAGCGTCGAGCTGCCGCGCAAGCCGGGACAATGGGAAAGCTTCGATGTGACGCTGGTCGGCCGCAATGTGACGATCCTTCGCAACGGTGTAAAAATTATCGACAATCAGGAGATTCCCGGAATCACAGGCGGAGCGATCGACAGCAACGAAGCGGAGCCGGGTCCGTTCTATCTCCAGGGCGACCACACGGCGGGCATGCGATACCGGAATATCACGGTCTCGGTTCCTAAGCGCTGAAGTGGACCGGCGCGCCCTGCTCCCGGCGGCTGTCGCACACCGGGTCAGCGCGGCCTTTCGGCATACGAGGCGAGGGGGGCGTTGTGAGCCTTTTCATTCGGCCGCCCGCAGCGCCTGGTCCAAATCCTCTCTCAAGTCCTCGCAATTCTCCACGCCCACGCTCAGACGAATCAGCGTGTCCGCGATTCCGAGCGAACGGCGCTGCTGCTCGGGTATGCTGGCGTGAGTCATGATCGCGGGATGCTCGATCAGGCTCTCAACGCCGCCCAGGCTCTCCGCCAGCGCGAACAGCCGGCAGCGCGAGAGTACGCGGATTGTATATGCGAGATCCCCTTTAAGAATCGCCGTAATCATTCCACCGAACCCGGACATCTGCCTCGAGGCGAGCTCATGCTGTGGATGCGATGCGAGTCCCGGGTACAGCACGCGATCGACGTGCGGATGATTCTCCAGCCAGCGCGCCAGCTCCATAGCGTTTTCGCAATGCCTCTGCATGCGCAAATGCAGCGTCTTGAGGCCGCGCAGCGCCAGAAACGAATCGAACGGACTCGCAATCGCCCCTACGGCATTCTGAAGGAATCCGAGTTTTTCTCCGAGCGCCGCGTCGCGGACTACGGCCACCCCGCCCACAATATCCGAATGCCCGTTCAGATACTTGGTCGCGGAATGAATCACAATATCGAAGCCCTGCTCGAGCGGTCGCTGAAGGTACGGACTGGCGAAGGTATTGTCGGACACGGCGATCAGCCCGTGCTCGCGCGCGAACTGCGCGGCCATGGCGATATCGGTGATTTTGAGCAGCGGATTGGACGGCGTCTCCACCCAGATCATCCGCGTGCGGGGCGTCATCGCCCGGCGCAGCGCGGCGGCGTCGCTCATATCGATAAAGCTGAACTTCAGGTCCGCAGATCGTTTACGTACGCGCTCAAACAGGCGAAAGCTGCCTCCGTAGAGGTCATCGTTCGCGATCACGTGATCGCCGCTGTCCAGCAGCTCGAGCACCGTGCTCATCGCCGCGAGTCCGGATGCGAACGCAAACCCGCACACGCCCCCTTCCAGATTTGCGACGCACGCTTCATATGCGGTGCGCGTCGGGTTCTGCGACCGGGAATACTCATAGCCCTTGTGCACGCCCGGCGCCTGTTGCACATAGGTGGAGGTGGCGTAAATGGGCGTCATGATAGCGCCCGTCGCCGGATCGGGCGTCTGTCCGGCGTGAATTGCGCGAGTGCCGAATCCGCGTCCCATGTTCATTGCATCCGGCGCCGCAGATGATTCAAGAGGTCTGTTCTCGTAATCAGTCCCACGAAGCGTTCTCCGTCCACAACCAGGGCAACCAGCCCCCGGTCAAGAATCCGATACACGTCAGCAATACTCGCCTCTGGGCTGATCGTCTCCAGCCGGGTGGACATGGCGGTGCGCACCGGCTCGCTGAACCGGCGCTCGTCGTTATGCACCGCCACCAGCAGATCGCTCTCATCGAGTACGCCCACGCATCGCCCGTTCTCCATTACGGGAACCTGGGAAATATCAGCCATCTGCATCCGGCGAAACGCTGTAAGCAGGGTATCGTCGGGGCCTACGGTAATGACGGCGCCGGCGTCGTAGCGCCGGGTCAGCAGATCGCGCAGGCCGCCAGTCGCGGGCGGCTGAAGGAACCCCTGGTCCATCATCCAGTAATCGTTAAACACCTTCGAAAGATACTTCGCTCCCGTATCGCAGGCGAATGTCACGACGCGCTTGGGCTCGTTTTGCTCGCGGCAGTATCGCAGCGCCGCGGCAAGCAGGGTTCCTGTCGACGGACCTGCCAAAATGCCGGTCCTCCGCAAAAGCTCGCGCGTGGTGTGCATCGATTCGGCGTCCGGAATCGAGTAGGCCTTGCGCACCCTGGCGAGATCAGCGATTTCAGGCGCACAGCTTTGCCCGATCCCCTCCACCAGGTAGCTCCCGCTCGGCCCATAGCGGCCGGTGCGAACGTATTCGGCCAGCGCTGAGCCCACGGGATCGGCCAGCACCATCTCCGCTGCGGGCTGCACCCGCGCAAAGAAGCGGCTGAGCCCCGTCAGAGTGCCGCCCGAGCCCACGCCGCAAACCACCGCATCCACCCGATGCTCCATCTGCTGCCAGATTTCGGGACCGGTGGTCGTCTCGTGCGCCAGCGGATTGGCCGGATTTTTGAATTGATTCACGTGCCATGCGCCCGGAGTATCGCGCGCGATTTGCATCGCCCGGTTCACGTAGTGATCGGGATGACTGGCGTCGACATCGGAGCGCGTCAGCACCACTTCGGCCCCCAGCGCGCGGCAATGCGCGATTTTTTCCTGCGACATCTTGTCGGGAATTGTCAGGATAAGACGGTATCCTTTGGCCGCCGCCACCAGCGCCAGACCGATCCCCGTGTTGCCCGCCGTCGCCTCTACAAGAGTCGTGCCCGGGCGCACATAGCCGGCGCGCTCTCCAGCCTCGATCATCGACGCCGCCATCCGGTCCTTGATGGAGCCGCCAGGGTTCTGGCTTTCCAGCTTTAAAAACAGCTCGCATGGACCCGCATCGAAAGCATCGATGCGGACCAGCGGAGTATTTCCAATCAGGCCGAGCGGGGACGACATTGATCCATCCGTCAATTATGATGCACGCTGTGAGTATGCTGTCGCGGCGAGCCGTGCTGAGCTGGGCCGGATGCTCTCTGGTCTTGGGGCAGAATCCAACGCGGAGTCAATTCGCCGACGCCAGAGCCTACGACCGGTTCATGGGACGCTGGAGCCGCCGCCTTGCGCCCTTATTTCTCGACTTCGTGGAGGTCGCAAATAACGCGCGCGTGCTGGATGTCGGCTGCGGAACCGGAGCTTTCGCCATGGCTGTCGCCAACCGTAAAACGGAGTCGCGAGTAGTGGGCGTGGATCTTTCGCGCGAGTATATCGAATACTGCCGCACCCAGAATCCGCTCAACCGGGTCCGCTTTGAAGTGGGCGATGCCCAGAATCTCGGGTTCCCCGACGGCGCATTCGACGCTGCCGCGTCGATGCTGGCGTTGAACTTCGTTCCAAACCCGAATCGCGCCGTGGCCGAAATGAAGCGCGTCACAGCGCCGGGGGGCCGCATTGCCGCCGCGGTGTGGGACTACGGCGAAGGCATGCAGATGCTGCGCGCCTTCTGGGGCGCCGCTGTGGCTTTGGATCCGGCCGCGGAGGCGAAAGATGAAAAGCACATGCCGCTTTGCCGCCGCGGCGAGCTCCAGCAGCTATGGACCGATATGGGCCTGGCGCGAATCGAAGAGCGCCCCCTCGAAATGCGCATGGATTTCCCCTCGTTCAACGATTACTGGGAGCCGTTCACGCTCGGCGAAGGCCCCGCCGGCGCATATGTCGCACAACTGAACGCCGCCCAGCGGGACGCCTTGCGCGCGGAGCTCAAACAGCGCCTCAACGCACCCAGGGACGCCGACCCGGTATCCCTGCTTGCGCGAGCCTGGGCCGTACGCGGCGACGTCATTTGAGGCCGCCTCCGTTCGGGGGCTTAAATCTCGACGCGATCCATGGCCAGAAATTCCCGGATGGCGGGATCTTTGGACTGGTCGAGTTCGCCCACCGGACCAAAAAAGATCACCCGCCCTTCATGCAGGAACACCACCCGGTCGGCCACTTTGCGCATCAGGTCGAGATCATGCGTCACCACAACCGAGGTCAGCTTCAGCTCGTTTTTGAGACGGAGCATCAGGTTGCCCAGGTGGTCCGACATGATCGGATCCACCATGGTGGTCGGTTCGTCGTACAGGATGCATTCAGGCTGCGACGCAATGGCCCGGGCGATCGCGACGGCGCGCTTGTAGCCGGTCGAGAGGTCGCTCGGATACGCGTCTTTGTAATCGAGCAGATCGACCATCCGGAGCAGACCATCGACCACCTCTTCTTTATTTTCTGCGTTGTAATCGTCGCGCAATTCCAGACTGAACAGGATATTTTCGCCGATGGTCAGCGAATCAAACAGCGCGCCCGATTGAAAAACCATGGTGACTTTCTTTCGAATTCGTCGCAGTTCGGCCTCCGGCGCCGCAGTGATGTCGACGTAGGCGACAATTACGCGGCCGCTGTCGGCCTTGATGAAGCCCATAATGTGGCCGAGCGTCACCGACTTTCCGACCCCGCTGCGCCCGATAATCGCCAGCGTTTCGCCCGCATCCACATGAAAACTGACATCAACTAAAACCGGGCGGTCGAACGTCTTATAGACTTGGCGGAATTCTATATAGTGCGGGAACTGCTCCTCAGCCATGGCCCAACCATTCTTCCGGCGTGTTGAGGTTTCTGAAGGGGCTCGAGTCGCCGGTGCGCCAGAACCGGGTGTGCAGGCTTCGCACGATCGCCTGCATTTTCAGCTGGTTCGCGTCCAGCGCCGCGCGCAGCGCCGGAAGCGCGCGCCGGTGATACACCGCGCACAACGGCTCCGTCCCGGCCTCATGCACGGGCGCGACGCAATCCACCTCGGCGCATCCGGCTTCAGCCGCAGTGAACAGGCCCTTCAGGAGTTCCGCCGAGACATTTGGCATGTCGCAAGCCAGAATCAAATTCCAATCCGCGCTGGTCGCGGCAAGCGCCGCCACGATGCCCCCCAGCGGACCGCGATTCGCTTCGGCGTCGGCCAGCGTTGGGTAGCCCAGATGCGCATAACGCTCCGGAGCGCCTACCAGCGTGACCGAGCCTGCGGCTGCCCGGGCTGCGCTCGCGACGCGCTCGACCAGCGTGGCGGATCCCCACCTCAGAAGCGCTTTGTCAAAGCCCATGCGCGAACTGCGGCCGCCGACCAGCACATAAGCGGCGCGGCGCATGAGAGAATAGTAGCAATTTCAGATTACGCTGATTGTGGACCGCGATCGCGGGAGCGGCGTCCGATCGGTTCCGCCGGCGCGCAGCATTGATGATTGAAACAAAATGCGTTATATTTGTTGCGTAGTCTCCTGGGTCTTTATGGCTACGGCCGCGCTACAGGCCGCTGACGCGCCCGAATCCGCGCCCCAACTCACCTCCGTCGTGCGCGCCAATTTGCGCACGGGCCGTCTGGTCCGAACGGTTGTCGCTTCGCCCCGAGCCGCGGCGGCTTCCGCCTCAGCCTCCAGGTCAGCCATCGAAAAGCTGATCGACGATCTCGCCGCCTCCTACCGACTCGATCCGCTGTTGGTCCATTCGGTTGTAAAAGTCGAAAGCGGCTATAACCCGTACGCCGTTTCGCCCAAAGGGGCCCAAGGCCTCATGCAGCTGGTCCCCGCCACACAGCGCCGCTTTGGCGTAAACAACAGCTTCAATGTGCGCGAGAACGTGGAGGGCGGCATCCGTTATTTGAAGCATCTGCTCGCCATTTTTAACGGCGATGAGCGACTGGCGGTGGCGGCGTACAATGCCGGCGAAGGCGCCGTGTTTCGCTACAATGATGTTCCGCCGTATCCCGAAACGTTAAGCTACATCAACCGGGTGGGGAAACAGTACAGCGAAGCCCGGCGCCAGGCAGCCTGGCGGGCGAGAACGTCCGCCATGGCGGAAACGCGACCGCTAAAGCCGGAACATCCTCCGGTCGATATATACCGTGACGACCAGGGGAGAGTTTACCTGAGGACCCGTTGATCCATGCGCGGCCGGTGCAGAGCAGCTAGATGGGCCCGCGTCCCCGCCCTGGTCGTTCTCTGCGCCGGCGCATTCGGACAAGCGAAGCGCGGCGGTCATGGCGAAGCGATGGCCCGCCTGACCGCAATCCGGTTCTGGTCGCTCGGCGACGCCACGCGCATCGCTATTCAAGTTGACGGCGGCGATTTCCAGTACAAATACGACCGGCTGGAAAACCCTTCTCGCCTGTTTTTCGATATCGAGGGCGTCCGCCCCGAGGCGGGCTCGCGCCGGATGCGTACGATTGCGGTCGGCGACGCCTTTGTCAAGCAGATCCGGGTTGCAGAAACCCAGCCGGGAACCACGCGCGTCGTCCTCGATCTGAATCGCCCGATCGACTATAGCGCTTCGCAGTTGACGAATCCGAACCGGCTCATCATCGAGATCCGGCCGGAATCCAGCGCGCCCTCAAGCACTCGGAACGCGCTGCCGGACTTCAAACTTCCCGACAGGCCGACGCCCCCCGAAATCGAGATCGCAGCGCCGCGCGATCTCAGGCCAGCGGCGCCGCCGCAGGCAGCTGTTCCGCTCATCGAACCCCCGGTCAGCGCGCCGCCAGCGGCCGCGGCTGCCCGCGCTGCCGACCGCGAAGCCGCGCTGACCACCGCCGGCGCCGCGTCCTCCTCGCGACTTGCGTCTGCGCCTGCGAAAACGCGGCCGTTATTCAGTACCGCCACCCCCCTCCCGGCACGAACGCGCGGCGCGGATCCATCCCTCACCCGCGTTCTCGGGTTGAAGCTCGCCAGAGTGGTGATCGACCCCGGGCACGGCGGCCATGACACAGGTACGCACGGCGCCTCCGGCCTCACCGAAAAAGACCTCGTGCTCGATGTCGCAAAGCGGCTGGGCAGCCTGATCGAGGCGCGTCTCGGCAGCGAGGTGGTTTACACCCGAACGGATGATACGTTCATCCCGCTCGAGGAGCGGACCCGGATTGCCAACGAACATAAAGCGGACCTGTTCCTGTCCATTCACGCCAATTCGTCGCCGGTGCGCACGACGTCCGGCGTCGAGACCTATTACCTGAACTTCACCACAAACAAGGCTGCTCTTGAAGTGGCCGCGCGCGAAAACGCCGCCTCCCAGCACTCCATTTACGATCTGAAGGATCTGGTGGAGAAGATTGCGCGCAAGGATAAGATCGACGAATCACGCGAGTTCGCTCAGCGCGTTCAGGCGTCGCTCGCGGCGCTTTCGGCGCGATCCAATTCGCGCAGCCGCGATCGTGGGGTCCGCACCGCACCCTTTGTGGTGCTGATCGGGGCTTCAATGCCGTCTATTCTCGCCGAAATCGGTTTTCTCACCAACGCTCACGACGAGAATCTGATGAGAAAACCTGAGTACCGTCAAAAGCTCGCGGAGGCCATTTATAAGGGCGTGGCGCAATATGCGGCCACGCTGAGCCACTTCCAGCTGGCGGGCGCGAGGACCGCAGAGGACTGACGCGCCGCTCGCCCCGGTTCAGGCGGAGTGGCGGCGCCTAGTTTAAAACAGCCTGCCCCAGATACACGACTCGGTTGCGCCCTTCTGCTTTGGCTTTATAGAGCGCCTCGTCCGCGGTTCGGATCAGAGATTCCGCCGACAGCGACATTTCTGGAACGATGCTCGTGCAGCCGAAGCTCGCCGTCACCCGGATGTGGGCATCCGCCAGCTCCATCGCGTCGTCGCACAGATAGCGGCGCATGCGCTCAGCCTGACCGAACGTGCAGGCTTCGTCGCAGCCGGGCAGGATGACCAGAAATTCCTCGCCGCCATAACGGCCGATCGCGTCGTAGGCGCGAATGGAGGACTGCAAGCGGCGCGCCGTCTCCCGCAGCAGGGCGTCGCCGGCGCAATGGCCATGCGTATCGTTTACGGACTTGAAGCGGTCGACGTCCGCCATCACGACCCCCACCGACCGCCGTTCTCGCGCTGCGCGGGCCAGCTCACGGTCGAGGATTTCCAGAATCGACGACCGGTTCCAGACGCGGGTCAGAAAATCCTTGGTCGCCTGCTCGCGCAGCGCTTCGCGCGCCGACAGCAGTTCGGCCTGCAATTTCACGATGCGAATGCCGGCCCGCAATCGCGCCTTCAACTCATGATGGTCAAAAGGCTTGGTTATGTAATCGTCCGCCCCGGACTCCATTCCTTCGATCAGATCCTCTTTGAGGCTCTTGGAGGTTAAAAGCAGGACGTAGGTGTATTGCTCCCGATTGCGCTGGCGCACTAGGTGGCAGACTTCCGGCCCGGTAAGACCGGGCATCATCCAGTCCAGGATCGCGAGCGAAGGCGCGTTATCCTTTTGGAGCTCATTCCAGGCCTCGACTCCGTCGGAGACCACGATGACCTCGTAGCCCCATTTGCGCAGCGTAGCGTCGAGCAGATGCCTGGACACTATGCTGTCGTCCGCGATCAGGATCCTCATTGCAGCAGACCAATACCCCGTAGCACTACTATACCGTCCGAAACATGGCCGTTTTCCGCTATCCTGGTGTTCTCATCGGATGTTTCAGGCCGCGATATTAACGCAATCGCCGGGCGTCGTCCGCTTTGGGCATGTAATTGAAGTGACACGATGCGCTCCGCCTTGGTGATCCGTCACGTACCTTTTGAGGGCCTCGGCTGGCTGCGACAGGCCCTGGACCGCGCAGGCGTCGTCCCGCTGTACTTCGATATCGGACAGCCGATCGAGCGCCGCGAACTCGATGCCTCGAGCGCACTGATCCTGATGGGCGGCCCGATGTCGGCGAATGATCCGGACCCGTGGGTGCGAAACGAACTCGCGGCGATTGAACAGGCGCTGCGGCGCTCGCAACCCGTGCTTGGCATTTGTCTTGGCGCTCAATTACTTGCAAAGGCGCTTGGCGCGCGCGTGTACCGCAATCATGTCCGCGAAATCGGCTGGTTCCCGATCGAGTGGACGCCGGACGCCGCAGCCGATGCGCTATTTCACGACTTCGCGTCTCCGGAAACCGTGTTCCACTGGCATGGCGAGACTTTCGACCTCCCCGCCGGATCAGCGTGGCTCGCCCGTTCGGAACGATGCGCCCATCAGGCGTTTCGCTACGGCGCGCATGCGTACGGTTTGCAGTTCCATCTGGAGGTCACGCCCGAAATGATCGCGGACTGGATGCAGCAGGATGCCAACTGCGGCGACGTCCGCGAACTCGACCAACCAGTCGATCCGTATGCGCACGCCGGGCGGCAGGCCGAACTGTCGCGGATTGTGTTCGACCGCTGGATTGCCAGTTGGCCGGATTCTTCCGGATTCTCCGGCGCCTGACTGCGCCGCGCTGCTACAATGGTCTTTTCGATAGAGGCGCGGACGCCATGAGTACCGTCGCGGAGTAGCTCCGGCGAGCCCGGACCGCCAGGGAAAGGGGCGGCCGCCGAAATCAGCGCCGTCCGGCTCGCGGCGCGCTGGTTGGGGGCCAGGTTAACAGCCTGTCCACTGTCATCCGCTGGGAATGTGGATGGAGCGCTATCGGGATTCGTGAACGTCCGCCGTTTACTCCCCTTATAGCCTCTCTCCCCGAGCCAAGCATGAATGTATTCGAGTTGACCCGAAAACTTGTGGACATCGAGTCCGTCACCGGCAACGAAGAGCCGGTCGGACGTTTCCTATACGAGTATCTGTCAGCTCGAAGCGCTTTGAACGGCGGTCGCGTCGAACTGCTCGAAGTTGAACCGCGTCGGTACAACGTGTTTGCCCATTGGGGCGACCCCGTTGTTACGCTCTCCACCCACATCGACACGGTTCCGCCGTTTTTCCCATCGCGCGACGAAGGCGATTGCATCTGGGGTCGCGGCGCCTGCGACGCCAAGGGCATTATCGCGGCGATGATTCACGCCGCTGAGGCGCTGGTTCGCGAAGGAACTCGCGGCGTCGCCCTGCTGTTCGTGGTCGGCGAAGAGCGAAACAGCGCGGGCGCCTTCGCCGCGGCCCGCGACCCGCGCGGCAGCCGGTTTCTGATCAACGGCGAACCGACCGAAAACAAGCTGGCGCTCGGATCCAAGGGCGCGCTGCGCTTTGAAGTGCGCGCCTCCGGCAAAATGGCGCACTCGGCCTATCCTGAACTCGGCGAGTCCGCGATTGAAAAGCTGCTCGACGCCCTGGAGAAGCTGCGGCGTATGCCGCTGCCGTCAGATCCCGTTCTGGGGCCGAGCACGCTCAATATTGGAACCATCGCCGGCGGCCGCGCTCCCAATGTCATTCCGGATCATGCGCAGGCTGAGGTATTTGTCCGACTGACTGATGACGGGCTCTCGCTACGGGAGCAGGTTCGCAAACTGCTTCAGCCTGCCGTCGAGGTGAAGGATGTGCTGCGCATCCCCGCGCTGCATCTCGGAGCGCTGCCGGGGCTCGAGACCACGGTGGTCGCCTATACCACCGACATTCCGGCCTTCGGCGGAACCTGGGGGCAGCCGTACCTGCTCGGGCCGGGCGCGATTCACGTCGCGCACACCGAGCGGGAGCGCATACCGAAGCCGCAGATTGAGCAGGCAGTTCAGATTTATCAACAGATGGTGAGGCAATTGTTGCAATGAATACGCCGCAGAATCGCATTCCTGTCGGAGTGCTGGGGGGCACCGGAATGGTGGGCCAGCACTTCATCAAGTTTCTTCGCAATCATCCCTGGTTCGAGGTTACCTGGATCGGCGCAAGCGACCGCTCGGCCGGCAAGAAGTACAGCGACGCGACCAGTTGGCGGCTCGACGGGCTGATGCCCGAGGCGGTGCGGGACTTGGTCGTGCAGGATTCGAAGCCCGGCAACGGAGCGCCTCGCCTGATGTTCTCCGCCATGGACGCTTCCGTGGCCACCGAGATTGAGCGCGCGTTCGCCCAGGCCGGCCACATCGTCGTGTCCAATTCGAAAAATCATCGCATGGAGCCGGACGTTCCGCTGCTCGTGCCGGAGATCAACGCCGATCACCTCCGGATCATTCCCTTGCAGCAGCGTCAGCGCGGATGGAAGGGACAGATCGCGACCAATCCCAACTGCTCGACTGTGGTGCTGACGATGGCGCTCGCGCCGTTGCGGGAATTCGGCATCCGGAGCGTCCTGGTTACCACAATGCAGGCCATCTCTGGCGCGGGCTACCCCGGCGTAGCCTCCATGGACATCAACGCCAACGTGATCCCGTTTATCGGCGGCGAAGAAGAAAAGATGGAGCAGGAGACGCAAAAAATTCTGGGCTCGTTCGCCGGCGACCGGATTGAGCCCCTGCCCGCCAAGGTCAGCGCCCACTGCAATCGCGTCCCGGTCGTCGACGGCCATCTGGTGGCGGTTTCAGTTCAACTGGAGCGCAAGCCCTCGCGCGAGGAGGCGATCCGGGCGATTGAACGGTTCCGCGGCGTTCCCCAGCAGCGGCAATTGCCGAGCGCGCCCGCAAAGCCTGTGCAGTACATGGCTGCGGCCGATCGTCCGCAGCCCCGCCGTGACGTCGAGCGCGACAATGGCATGGCTGTCTATGTCGGCCGCCTGCGCGAATGTCCCGTGCTCGACTATAAATTTATAGCGCTGGGACACAACACCATCCGCGGCGCCGCGGGAGCGGCTGTGCTGAACGCCGAGCTGATGTATTCCGAAGGGCTCTTGGATTAGCAGCGGATAAACCCAATGCACGCCCATGCTGCAAAATCATGGATGCGCCGCCGCGTTGACCGGCGCATTATTTTCTCATCATGATCGTGATGAAATTCGGCGGCACCTCCGTCGAATCCGCCTCCGCCATCGAGCGCGTCGCCGGCATCGTGAAGGCGCGCGTGCATCGCCGTCCGGTGGTGGTTGTGTCGGCCATGGGCAAAACCACCAACCGACTGCTCGATATCGCCTCCCACGCCGTCAACGGGCGTCGCGATGAAGCGCTCCGCGAGCTGCTCGCGCTTCGCGATTTCCATCTCCGCGAATCCGGAATGGAACGGACCGTAGACGAACACTTCCAGGAACTGACGGAACTCACCAAGGGACTCGCTATACTGGGCGAGTTGACGCCGCGTTCGATCGACGCAATCTCCAGCTTCGGAGAGCGCCTGTCCAGCTTGATCGTTGCAAATCACTTCGAAAAGCTGGGCATCAATGCCGTTCACGTCGATTCGCGGAAGCTCATCGTGACGGATAACCGCCACACGCAGGCTGCGCCGCTGTTTGCCGAAACCTATATGCGCCTGGCGGATTGCCTCCCCAAGCTTGCCTCCGACCGGGTCGTCGTCATGGGCGGCTTTATCGGCTCGACGCTCGAGGGCGTCACGACAACGCTCGGCCGCGGCGGCTCCGACTTTACGGCGTCGATCGTTGGCGCTGGAATCGGCGCCGAAGAGATTCAGATCTGGACCGACGTCGACGGCATGCTCACGGCCGACCCGCGCATTCTGCCGGGCGGGCATCGCGTCCGCGTGTGCTCCTTCGATGAAGCCGCCGAGCTGGCTTATTTTGGCGCGAAGGTGCTCCACCCTGCCACCGTGCTTCCCGCCGTCGAAAAGAACATTCCCGTGCTGATCTTGAACTCGCGCCGGCCGGACGTTGAAGGCACGCGCATCATTTCGGGTCACGTGCATTCGACTAACGTCGTCAAAGCGATCGCCTGCAAGAAGGACATCGTCCTGGTGAATATCCATTCCACAAGAATGTTGATGGCGCACGGATTCCTGCATCGGATTTTCGAGATTTTCGACCGGCACGAAACGGCGGTGGATATGATCGCGACCTCGGAAGTAAGCGTTTCGCTGACCGTGGACAATGCCCGCGCCCTCGATGCAATCCGCCGGGAGCTCGAACAGTTCGCCGAGGTCTCCATCGAAAATGGCCAGAGCATCATCTGTCTGGTGGGCGAAAATATCCGGCATACGCCCGGCGTCGCCGCCCGCGTTTTCACCGCGCTCGGAAACATCAATGTCCGCATGCTCTCTCAAGGGGCCTCGCGGCTGAACATCAGCTTTGTCGTTACAACCGGCGACCTGCAACCTGCCGTCAAGGCGTTACATGACGAGTTCTTCGCCGAACTGGATCCAGCAGTGTTCGACTGACAACCAGCCTCACGCCAGAACTTATGAAGCTAGCCATTGTCGGGTACGGGAAAATGGGGCGCCTGATCGATCAGCTCGCGCCGGAATTCAACTTCACCGTCTCGGCGCGCATCGACTTCGGCGACAGCATCGAGTCGGCGCGCGGCGCCGACGCCGCCGTCGAGTTCAGCACGCCGGAATCCGCGCCGTCTAATATTGAGCGACTGGTTGGGATTGGCGTGCCCGTGGTCTGCGGAACCACGGGCTGGCTGAAGGAGCTGTCGCGCGTGCGCGACGCCGTGGAGCGCCGCGAGGGGGCGCTGGTCTGGAGTCCAAATTTTTCGATCGGCGTGAATGTCTTCGCCCGTCTGGCGGCCGAAGCCGCGCGGCTGCTCGCCAATGAATCCGATTACGGCGCGTGGGCTTGGGAGATCCATCACATCACCAAGAAAGACGCTCCCTCGGGAACGCTCTTGAAACTGGTCGAGACGATGCAATCAGCAGGCTATGCGCGTCCGATCGACGTCAGCTCGAATCGCGCCGGCGCCCACCCGGGAACGCATGAGATTGGCTTCGATTCGTCCGCCGACACGATCACGCTCCGCCATACGGCGCGAAGCCGGGAGGGGTTCGCACGCGGAGCGCTGAAGGCAGCACAATGGGTGGTGGGCAAAAAAGGCGTGTTCGAGTTCAGCCAAGTGCTTTTCGGGAGATAAGAAAAAATGTTTACTGGTTGCGGGACGGCTCTGGTCACTCCGTTTCGCAGGGACATGTCGCTGGATGATGCCACCCTGCGCAATCTGATTCGCCGGCAGATCGAAGCCGGCATTGATTTCCTGGTTCCGTGCGGGACAACGGGCGAGAGCCCGACGCTCTCGGCTGACGAGCGCCTGCGCGTTGTCGAAATCACGCTCGAAGAGGCCAAGGGCAAGATCCCGGTGCTTGCTGGCGCCGGCGGATACAACACGGAGCATGTGATCTCCCTGGCGCGGAAGCTCGAAGCGATGGGCGTCGATGGCATTCTATCCGTAACGCCCTACTACAACAAGCCCACCCAGGAGGGCCTTTACCAGCACTACAAGGCAGTCGCTTCGGCGGTCCGCCTGCCCATTATTGTTTATAGCGTGCCAGGCCGGACGGGCGTGAATGTCGAGCCTGCCACGCTAAAGCGGCTCGCCGAAATCGACAATATCGTGGGCGTCAAGGAGGCTTCCGGAAATATTGCGCAACAGGCAGCCGTACTCCAGCACGTCCCTGAACGATTTACGGTGCTCTCCGGCGATGACGGCATCACGCTGCCCCTGGTTTCGCTGGGCGGGCGCGGGCTGATCTCGGTGGTTTCCAACGAGATTCCCGCCGAAACCACGCGCATGGTGCGCGCCGCGCTGCAAAACGACTGGGATACGGCCCGCGCGCTGCACCGGCGCTACTTCGCGCTCATGGAAGTGAATTTCATTGAATCCAATCCGATTCCCGTGAAGCATGCGATGTCGCTCATGGGCTTGCTGGAGCCGGTCTGGCGACTGCCTCTGGTTCCACCCTCGCCTGCAAATCAGAAGAGGATCGAAAGCGTGCTCGAGAGTCTTGGCCTGCTGAAAGGCGTACATGCAGGCTGAAATCGAGCGGCTGTTCGATTCCAGGCCCGAGTCCTACTCTGAAGCCGATTTCGATCTGTTCGAGCGCTTCAAAGCCCGCCTGAACGCCGGCGCGATCCGCGCGGCCGAACCCGATCCCGCGGCGCCGAGCGGCTGGCGCGTGAACGGCTGGGTAAAAAAGGGCATTCTGCTTGGTTTTCGCATGGGCGCTGTAGTGGATATGTCCATTCATCCGGTGCGGCAACCGTGGCTGGACAAGGCCACCTTTCCCGTGAAGCGCTTCACGGTCGAAAGCGGCGTTCGCATCGTACCGGGCGGATCCAGCATTCGGGACGGATGCTACATCGGACGTGGCGTCACCTGCATGCCGCCGATGTACATCAACACAGGCGCCTATGTGGCCGACGGGACGATGATCGATTCCCATGCGCTGGTGGGAAGCTGCGCTCAGATCGGGCGGAATTGCCACATCTCCGCTGCCGCGCAAATCGGCGGCGTGCTGGAGCCCGTGGGCGCGCTGCCGGTGATCATTGAAGACGAGGCGCTGGTAGGCGGCAACTGCGGCATCTATGAAGGCACAGTGGTGAAGCGGCGCGCGGTGCTGGCCGCGGGCGTGATTTTGACGCGCTCGACGCCAGTCTACGATCTGGTCCGGGGCAAGGTGTATCAGGCCAGCGATGAGGCTCCACTGATTATCCCGGAAGAGGCGGTGGTGGTCGCCGGGTCCCGGCCGATCGCGCACGGGCCCGGCAAAGACTGGGGCATCTCGTTGTACGCGCCTGTGATCGTGAAATACCGCGACGCCAAGACCGACCTGAAGCTGCGACTCGAGGACTGGCTGCGATAGTCGCGGCAAGCCGCTGCATGCCAAGAACCGGAGCGGCTCAGCTTCTCGCTGAGAATGATTACGGGCCGGCGGGCGCCGGAGGCGGCGGTGGAGGCGGCGCGGTCCCGCCGCCGGATCCGGGCGGCGCTGGCGGCGGAGGCGGCGCATTCGTGCTGCCCGTGGTTCCGCCCGGACCGCCGGCTACGCCACCCGGCGCGCTTCCACGAGGCGTGCGATATACGGCCGTATAGATGGCATCCTGAAGCGCGCGAATCACATGCTGCGCCACCGTACTGCGATCAATTCCGCTCTTGGCAAGCGGCTGCGTCTTGTAAACCGTGATCGATTCGCCGGGACCGATCACCTTCGGGCGGCCGCCCGGCAGCAAGGCATGCTCAACTTGTACGGATCCTTCCTCCACTTCGATGAGCGTCGATTCGTCGTCCTCGTTCACTGATACATCGAAGGTGGTGCCGCGGACCGAAATTACAGCGGTCGGCGTGTGGATTCGGTTCGGGTTCGGCTGCTCGCCCCACTTCTGAATGTGGATCTTGACGCGGCCGACCAGCAAATCAATCAGATCTCTCCAGTTCGGAGGGTTCTTTCGGAACACGACCCGCGAATTCGGAAAGACCTCAAAGGTGCTGCCGTCGGAAACCTGAAAGAGCGCGTGGCCGTCCGGACCGCTGATAATAACCTCTTGCACTCGCACGAGATCGCCCGGGTCGAGCGCAATTGGCTGGTGGTCGCGCAACACGGATACGGCGCCGCTGAGCGACACGACCTTCGCAGCGTAATTGATCGATTCCGACGGCGGCATCTGGGCGAATGCCATCACCGGCAGGGCCGCCATCAGCCACCGCAGTACGTGACCCCGCACGCCTATCCTCATCAACTTTACAGCCCCCGAACTCTCCGCACGGCGGCAGAAACTCAGTCTACCATTAAACGTGCTGTGCACATAGCTTACCCATGCTGATAGTGAATTAAAACTCCGTAAGTATCAGCGATTTCTGCGGGGGTGGCGGCACTTGTTTACGGGTACAATGGACTCGACAGATGTGTCTTAGCAACACACGCGGCCGCGCTGTGGCCTGTTTCACTGTAGGCCTGTTCGCGGCTGGCGTGGAGGCGTCCCTGGCCCAGATCGCGCGCCCGGACTGGCGGCGCATCGGCAACTCCGCCATGGAGTTGTCGCTCGCCGGAGTCGCCAGCGGCCCCGTGGATCGCGTCTGGTTCTCTGAGGACGGCGCCCGCCTGTACGCGCAAACGGCTTCGGGACTGGCGTATGCCACAACGGACTTGGCGAAATGGGCCGTCGTCCCGGCGGACGCGGCCACGCCGCCGCGTGCGGCCGAGGTCGTGGCGCCCAGAACGCCGGAGCGCGGCGCTCGCCTGCGGGCGGCCGTTGGCAGTCCTCGGTTGTACGGCTTTGGGATGTTTGTCTATCGGTCTGACGATGGGGGCGTCAGCTGGAGCAATTTGACCGGTTTTAAGGAAGTCTCACTGATCGGCGGCCCGATCCGCGACGTCGCAATTTCTCCGCGGGACCCGGACGAAATCGTTGTCGCTGCCGGCACGGGCGTGTGGCGGTCTGCCGACGGCGGCCTGTCCTGGTCCGGCCTGAACCAGGGCTTGCCGAATCTTCCGGTCCGGCGGATTCTCGATACTCCCAAAAATTCGCACGGAGTGGTCATTGAGGTTGAGGAGCCGTGGGGACCTGCGGTCATGGAGTGGCTTCCCGGAGAAAAGCAGGCTTGGCGGCCGTCGGCGGACGCTCAGGAAGCGCGCGAGAGCGAGCTTCGGCGGACGCTGTCGGCAGCGCTGGGGGCTCCGATCACTGCAGTCGCGGAGGCTGGGGATTATCTTTACGCCGGCTCGGCTGATGGCCGCTTGTGGGCTTCGAATGACCGCGGGAAATCGTGGCGCGCCAATCCGGACCCGGTCGTGACGCCCGTGAGACGGATTATCGTTGACGCCCGCGACCCCCGGGTGGCGTTGGCGGCGCTCGGATCCCGGCCTGCGGCCGCTCCGGCGGGGGCGCGCGCGCCGCACGTGCTCCGGACCGTCAATGGCGGCGCCTTCTGGGATGATCTCACGGCAAATCTTCCGGATTCGGGAGTGTGGGGCATCGCTGCGGACCGCGCTTCCGGGACCATATACGCCGCCACGGACCGGGGCCTGTTGATGACCGTTTCCGACTTGAATAATCCAGCGCCGCCCAACCCCTGGTTCAGCACGGGCGGCGGTTTGCCCGCAGCCAACGTCGTGGATGTGCGGCTCGACGCCGGGGGCAACCAGCTGTACGTCGCTTTGGACGGTTACGGAATCTATGCGACGCCGGCCCCTCATCGCGCACGGTGGCCGCGCGTGGTCAGCGCGGCGGATTTGACGGACCGGGCTGCTGCGCCAGGAGCGCTGCTGACGGTTCTCGGCTTGAACGTGCGCGAAGCGCGCGCTGGGGAGACCGCCGCCCCCGTTCTGGCCGCTGCAAATCTCAAGTCCGAGATTCAAGTTCCGTTTAGCGCAAGCGGGTCCTCGCTGGCGCTGGCGGTCGAAGCTGCAAACGGCGCAATGAGCTTCGGCGTGCCTTTACAGCCCGCCTCGCCGGCGATATTCGTCGATCCCGACGGCTCGCCCATGTTGCTCGACGCCGATTCCGGCGTCCTGCTGGACGCCATGAATCCGGCGCGTTCGAATTCCCGGATGCAAGTGCTGGCGACAGGCCTGGGCCGCGTGGATCCGGACTGGCCGGCCGGGATTGCGGCGCCCGTCGAAAACCCGCCGCGCGTCGCCGCTGAGGTCCGCGCCTATCTGGACCGCGCGCCGCTCGAGGTGACGCGCGCCGTCCTGGCGCCCGGCTATATCGGCTTCTATCTGGTCGAAATCGAGATCCCTAAACTTGTCAATTATGGACCCGCCGAACTGTATCTCGAAGTCAACGGGCAGCCGAGCAATCGCGTTCGGGTGTATATTGAACCGTAGCCGACTGCTGTTTGGCGGGGTGTTTCTATGAAATTAACGGGGTTGGCGCTGGCCCTCTGCACGGTTGCGTTCGCCCAGGAAAACGCCGAAAAGCTGGCACCCTACTATCCGACGCCGGAAACGATTGTCGCGAGAATGCTCGAGCTCGGGGAGCTGAAGGCCGGCGAACATATGTTTGACCTTGGCTCAGGAGACGGGCGCATCGTGATTATGGCTGCGCGCAAGTTCAAGGCCGACGCGACTGGCGTGGAATTCGACCAGGACTTGTGGAAACAGAGCGTCGAAAAAATAAAATCTCTTGGCCTGGAGAAGACGGCGCGCATTATTCACGGAGATATCCTGAAACAGGACTACTCATCTGCGGACCTCATTACCGTGTATCTGCTTCCGAACTCTAACGACAAAGTACGCCCGTTATTGGAAAAGCAACTGAAGAAAGGCGCGCGGATTGTTGCGCACGACTTTGAATTTTCCGATTGGACTCCAGTGAAGGTGGTGGATATCGACGATGACGGAGAGGGCCGGAGCCACAGGCTATTTCTGTACCGGCGGTAGCTTATTATGCTTCCGTACGCCTGGCGCCTGGCGATCGGCGTGGCGCGGACACTGCTCGCCATGTCCTGTCTGGCGCTGTTCATCCTGTTCGGCAAGGGACCGGTTCCATGGGGGCTGGCGCCGCTTGCGGCATTTGTGATCTATTCGGCGGCGGCGCTTTGGCGCAGCACTCATGCCAGCGGCGAACCGCTTGCCATTCTGTTCATTGATGCGGCCGCGCTCGGCGTATGGATCACATTTACGGGCGCGATCGCCTATGGCGGCCCGCTCTGGTTTGCCGCTTCTTCCGCCGCCTACCTGTTCGTCCTGGCGACCGCCGTGCTTAATCATCAGATCATGGAGTTAGCCACCGTGCTGATCGCTCTCATCGCCGTGATCTTCGCGGTCCCGCATCCGGCGGCTGTCGCCCTCAGGCCGATGATTCTGTGGGGCGCCGCATTTTCACTCGTTCTGGCGGCGTACAAACAGCATCTCGAGGCCAGGTTATCTCGCGCTGCGCGACAGAGCGTGCTCTTCCGCTACGAAGGCCAGCGGGCGCGGGAAGAGGAGCGCCAGAGAATCGCCGCGGATTTTCATGACGGCCCCCTGCAAAGTTTCATCAGCTTTCAGATGCGGCTGGAAATCCTTCGCAAGATGCTTTCGAAGGACGTCGCCGCGGCTATGGATGAATTGCGCCAGCTGCAAGAGCTCTGCCGCGCGCAGGTCAGCGAGCTGCGCGCCTTTGTGCGCAGCATGCGTCCGGCTGATGTTGACGGAGCAGGTCTCGGCGCGTCCATCAGCCGCATGGTGGAGCAGTTCCAGCGCGACACCGGCATCGCCGCGTCCTTTCTGAGCAGCGATACGGTGGAGCCGCTCGAAACCGAGGTGGCGCTCGAGCTGCTCCAGATCGTGCGGGAGGCGCTCAACAACGTGCACAAGCACGCGCGCGCGACGCGCGTCGCCGTGGCTATGACCAAACGCGGCGACGCTATCGAGATCACGGTGGATGACAATGGGTCGGGATTTCCTTTCAGCGGCTGTTATACGCTTGACGAACTGGACCTGCTCCGTCTCGGTCCGGTGAGTATCCGCCGGCGTGTGCGCGCCCTGGGCGCGGAAATGCAACTGGAGTCCCGCCCGGGCCAGGGAGCAGGGCTGAAGGTTCGCGTGCCGGTTCATTCCCAAGCTGCCGCAGATGACCGCCACTAAGCGCAGATGTTCGCGCTGGTATGCGTTGATGTGCGGTCTTTTAGCGATGCCCGGGTGCGGGCGCTACGCGGATTTCACGCTGCCGCCGCCTCCGCCGGGCCCAGAAATCCGCTTTGAGTGGGAGGTGCGGGAGGCGCCCGTCATGGCTCAAGGGGCCGCGGGGTCGTGGGACTCGAGTGACGTATTGAATCCGTCCATTATCCGGCAGGGAGGCGCCTACCTGAACCTGTACTCCGGCTTTGACGGACGCACATGGCGCACTGGAGCGGCTTTCTCCAACGATGGCATCGCATGGTCTGGACGCGCGCCCATTCTGGCCCCCGACCCATCCACCTGGGAGGGCTCCTACATCGCCGCCAACGGGTCCGCTCTCGTCTGGCGCGGGGCAATCTGGTACTGGTATCAGGCCGGATCGCCGCCGCGGATCGGGCTGGCGCGCTCAATGGACGGCCGGCGGTGGACAAAACGAACCGCGCCCGTTCTTGACCTGGGCCCTCGCGGCAGTTGGGACGAGCGCGGGCTCGGAGATCCCTATGTCATTGAGGCGGGAGACCGCCTCTACATGTTTTACCTTGGCGTGGACCGCGCCCGCCGGCAGCGCCTGGGCGTCGCCCGTTCAGACGACGGCGTGGCCTGGACGAAGCTGCGTTCCAACCCTGTTCTCGGACTCGGCGACCCGGGCGCGTTTGACGAAGTGGGGCTCGGCGAGCCCGCCGTCTGGAGCAGCAACGGCCATTACTGGATGCTGTACACCGGTCGCGACCGGAATGAAGTGCGGCGCATCGGGCTGGCGGAATCGCGTGACGGCGTCCGATGGACGCGCTCGGACCGCGCCGCTGTCCTTGCCGGCCGCCAGCCTTGGAACCGGAAGGTGGTCTGCGATCCGACTCTCGAAACCAGTCGGGATGGCGTCCGCGTCTGGTTCGGCGGGGGCAATGCCGCCCGTCCGGACGAGCGCATCGATGGCCAGATCGGCTACGCGTTTCTGCGCGCCATAGCCCTGCCATGAAATTGTGAAACCGCCTCAGGGCGGAGCGCCTTCAGAACTTCCTGTTCAGCGATTGCGTATAATCCGTACGGGTATGATCCGCGAACATCTTTCTATCGCCCAAGTGGCGGAGCTGCTGGCGCACAACGGCTATGAGGTTTCGGAGACCGGTCCCGGCGTGCTGCGAGTCCGCGATCTCGAAAGCGGCGTCACCTTCCGCGCCGCCCTCGAAGGCAATGTTCTGTTCATGTCCGTAACGCTCATGACCCTGCCTTCTGGCGACATCACGCCGGACATGATGCGGAAGATGCTTTCTTCCGGCAACGGCATCTCGACCTCAGCCTTCCAGCTCTACGATGCGGCGGACGGGAAAACCGCCGTCACGCTGAACAATTTCTGCACCCTTCAGAACATGGGCCCCGAAGACGAAGATGATATTCTCAGCCTGGCCGGTTATCTGATGGCGGATGTGGTGGAAGCGCGCGACCTGTTGCAGCCGGCGGCGGCAGCGCGCTAGCGAAACAGCCGCGAGGCCGGGGAGCGGTTAGAGTGAAATAAAGAGCACAGGAGCGTTACCATGGGATTCTTTTCGGACTTTTTCAGCCGCGGCGGCCGTGTTGTGCGCGGCCAGGCCAACAAGGGCATGGACCGCATTGAGGACGCAACCTTTGAGGCGACCGTAAAGCAGACCGTCCGTGACATGCGTACGGAGCTGGCGAAAACGATCAACGCCTCGGCTGAGGCGATGAGCAACTATAACCGCCTGGAAACCGAGTACGCCAAGTACGTGCAGCAGTCGCAGGATTGGTATGCGCGCGCCAATCAGGCCCTTGACGCCGGCAACGAGGAACTGGCCAAGAAAGCGCTCGCCCGTAAGGCTGAGGTGGATCAGCAGATCGCATCACTGAAGCCCGGAGTGGAGGCTGCGCGAAACGCAAGTGAATCGCTCAAGCAGCGCGTGGCTGATCTGAAGCGGCGGATCGATGAGGCCGAGCGCACTGCCACCACGCTGGTAGCCCGGAAGAATGCGGCGATGGCGCAGCGCAAAGTGGCGGAGGCGATGTCGGGCGTCGCCGAGGCGGATAACGCCTTCGCGGCTCTTAAGAGCTTCGAAGAGTCGGTCGCGCGCGAGGAGGCCAAGGCTAAGGCATTCGACCAGCTGGCCAGCGCAGGCAAAGACGATGTGCTCGAGGCGGAGTTCGCCGAGCTGGAAGGCCACAGCGTTGAGTCCGAGCTGGCGCAGCTCAAAGCAGCCCGGGCGGCGCAGTCGCTGCCGGCTGGTCAGCCGCAGGCGCTATCCGCCGGCGCGCAGAAACAATTGGCCGCTCCTGACGCCGGATGATCACAGCGACGGTTCTGGTCATTTTGGGCGTCGCCTTGGTCGCCGTGCTGTGGGCGATGTTTCGGCCCAGCGGATCACGCGCGTTACCCGCGGCGCCGGAACGCGCGGTCGCCGAGCCCCAGGGTTCGCCGGTTGACGTGGACTTATGGAATGCGCGAGTGGGCGACGTGATCTCAATTCGCGGCGGCGCTGAGGACTATTCGGACCTGGACTTCACAGTGGACCGGCGCAGCGCTTACGAATCGGGCAATCACCGCTGGGTCGATCTGAGCGGCGAGTTTCGGGGACGCCGTGTGTACCTCGAAGTGCACCGCCCGCTTGATCCCGAGGTGATGGGCATTCTGGACCCCCGCAAGCTGACGATCGCCGACCTCCATCTGACCGAGGACCAGCTGGCGGATTACGACGCGCGTCAGGATCCCAACGCGACGCTGGAGTTCGAAGGCAAGATCTGGCGGTACGAATCCAGCCGTGAGATCGGATATTTCGAGGACGAAGCCGGCGAAGGCGAGGGTTTGTATCGCTGGATTTTTCGCGAGCAGGGAGGAACGCGCCTGCTCTGTATTGAGAAGTGGGAGGGCGAGCCCTTCGACGTCCGCATCGCACGCCGCATCAACGCGCGGGACATCACGGTCTACCGGGCCGCATAAGGTTTCACGTTATGAATCGAAAAGCTCTTGGAGCGCTGGCCATCATCCTCATTGTCCTGATGGCCATCGTGGCGACCGCCGGGCTGGACAATCTGCCGCGGCAGCTCCGGGAATCCGTTACGGCTGCAGGCGCGCATCTGAATTCCGACCGCGCCGCGTTTGCTCGCAACCGCGAAAGCATCGATCGCGCGCTAGGCGATGAGCCCGCGATGTTCCGCCTGAAAGCCCCGCTGTGGCGCGATCGCCTGGCCAAAGATCAGTCGCAGCTCGATTCGGCCGCTTCCGAACTGGCGATTCTTCAACAGCTGGCGAGGGCCAATCGCCGCTCCGATGCGGACAAAGTGAGGAACGAACTGGCCCGGTTCGATTCGGCCCGCCAGGAAGCGGTGCGCGATTCGGACCAGATCCGATCCGAGGCGGAGCGGTGGATCCAATACAAGAAGAATCTGCCGCAGAAGCTCCAGGCCGTTACGGCGAGCCATGAATCGCTCCGGGCATTGGACCTGGATGCGGCAACCGCCGCGGCGCGCAAGGCCATGGCCGACTGGCCCGCCAAGCGCAGCGATCTCGAAGCGCGTATAGATGCCCTCAAAACCGCGCAGGCCGATGCGGAAACGGCGTGGGACCGTGGCGCGCAGCTTCGCGCGGCGGCGGAGGCCAGACGCCTCGAGGATTTCGACTACGGCGCATTTTTCCAGTACGCGGACCAGATCGACAGCGCTCTGCGCCAGCTTCAAGACGGCGTCCGGTCCTTGAACACGCTCGCAGCACAACTGTACGTGAGCTGGGACAAGCTGCTGGAGGACGTGGACCGGCGCGCCTCGAGGGAGAAGGTGCGCATCGTCCGCACGCAGTATCAAGACGCCACACTGAGCGGCGGCGTGACCAGCAGCGAAGAGAAATGGCAGCCGGTCGATCCGGCCGGGGTGCGCGAGGCCGAGCGAAACATCGGGATGGTCATCGAACGCAAGCCGGCCGGCAAGTATGACTCTGAGGCGGAACGGGCTGTGCAGCCGCCGGCCTACGCATACATCGCGCCGCCGGGGCAGTCCAACCAGTATGGCTCATGGAGCGGCGGTGTATGGCACTGGCTGCCGCAATACCTGATTCTGAGCCAACTGCTGCGCGCCGCGCAGGGACCGACCCTCGGCGATTATTACGCCTGGGAACAAGCGCGCCAGCGAGGGGAAACCTGGTACGGCTCTGGAGGCTGGCGCCGGCCAACCGGCTGGAGCTGGTCGCGCAGCAGCGAGTCCGCCCCGAGTTCAACCGGCGGCGGCGCGGGCTGGTACAAAGAGCGCCCGAAATTCGGCGATCGAGTCTTCGGAAGCTCAAGCTATCGCAGCCGCGGCACTTTTTCTGGCTCGCGCTTTCAGTCGCGCGGAACCTTTGGTTCGCGCAGCTTTGGCGGAGGTATGCGGTCGTTTCGCGGACGCCGCTGACGCAAATGGATCTTTTTCAGTTCGACTATGCGGCGCTCGCCGTCGCGCTTGCGCACGCCGGTTTGGGCGTGGTGGCGTTACTGTGCGCCAAGCTGATCCAGCAGATCTTTTCACCGTACTCGATCGACCGGGAACTGACGACAAAAGATAATCCCGCATTCGGACTGGCCCTGGCAGGCTACTACAGCGCGGTGGTCACGGTATTTGTCGGAGCAGCCGCGGCGCAGGATCTGCCTGTCGACGCGGGCTCGCGGGCGGTTCTCCTAGCCATGGGCTTCGATCTTGCCTGGACGCTGGGGGGCATCCTGGCGCTGAACGGCGCCCGCTGGCTCATGGATCGGGCGCTGGTTCCGAGCTCGCCCAATTCGCGTGAAATCGTCGAACAGCGCAACAGCGCCGCTGGCGCTCTGGAGTGCGGAGCGTACATCGCCTCGGGTTTGGTGCTCGCCGGCGCGATCCGCCAACCTGGCGGAGGCGTCCTGAGCGCGGCGGCGCTGTTCTTGCTGGGCGAATGTGCGCTGATCGTGGCTGGGCGGACGTACCAGTGGCGGGCTGGCTACGATCTGGCGGGCGAGATCCGCAACGGCAATTTCGCCGCGGGCGTCGCCTTCGGAATGACGCTGATTGCGATCGCGCTGCTCATGCTCAAGGCGATCAGCGGCGAGTTCGTAAATTGGAGCCGCAATCTGTTGTTCTTCGCGCTGGACGCAGTCGCCGGGCTTATCCTGCTGCTGGTCCTGCGCTGGCTGACGGATCTCGTGTTGCTGCCCGACGCGCGAATACCGGAAGAGATTGCGCGGGATCGGAACCTGAATGCGGGACTGATCGAAGGGACTCTGGCGATCGGCGTGGCGGCGATTATCCTGTTTTTGTTTTAATTGCTTCCGGCCGGCTAATCGGCGCCGGGGTTGGAGCGCGGCGCATGCGGATCTGCCGCCCTGCGCCTACGCCTGTCGAGCTTGACCGCGGCAGCGACACAGCGCCGCTAATGAACGGTATAAGGCGCCTTCAACGCGAAGGGCGCGATTTCCACGCTGAACCGCTCCCCGTTTTCCGTCGCCATTTCATAGCTGCCGCGCATAAATCCGGTCGGCGTCTCCAGCGGGCACCAGGAAGAGTATTTGAACGATTCGCCGGGCGCAAGCACCGGCTGCTGTCCGACAACGCCGGCGCCTTTCACTTCCCGGACGCGTTCGAGCGCGTCCGTAATGATCCAGTGACGGCTTAGAAGCTGGACTGTCCTCGTCCCCTGGTTCGTAATGCGGACGGTATACTGGAACACCCACACGCCCTGCTGCGGACGCGAATTCTCAGGCAGATGCCGCGACAGCACTTCGACGCGAATCCCCTCGGTAACCGCGTCCGACAAGGGCCCCAGATCCGATTTCAAATCGTGCGCCGCCATAATCAAACCACGTACCGGCCCGCGTCGAGCACTCTCGAGGCAATCGAGCGCCGCAGTCCGATGGCGTCCACCGGTTCAAATTTCGTCAGCCGTTTTAAGGCCGCCAAATTCAAGCGCAGAGCGTCGCCTTCAGAGCAGTTCGCCAGAACGCTCCGCGCGGCGCTCTCAATCGTATCCAGCGCCTCAGCGGCGAACACGGCGGACATGTCCGCCGCCTGCTGCGCGTTCTTGCCGGAGTTTGCGATTTTCTGCGCGCGCAGGCTTGCCGATTCCATCGCGAATGTGTTCATCAGTATGTCGGTAATTGCGGCGAGCGCCTCTTGCTGGTTTTCGAGACTGTCTCCGTATTTCTGATAAGCGATTCCCAGACACAAAAGACCGACCTTCTTCGCATTCGCGATGAGCCGCGACTGTTCTTGAAACGGGTCGCCCGAGGAATACGCTGTCAAGGGAGGAGGCGCGAGCAGCTCAGCCTGCAGTTTTTTCACCGCGTCGACCAGCGGGAGCTGTCCCTTTTGCGCCCGCTTGAGCATCATGCCGGTGGCCAGCAGCCGGTTGATCTCGTTCGTGCCCTCGAAAATCCGGTTGATGCGGGAATCGCGGTAGGCGCGCTCCACGGCGTAGTCCTGATGGTATCCGTAGCCGCCATGGATTTGAACGCCTTCGTCGGCGACATAATCGAGAGCCTCGGAAGCGAACACCTTGATATAGGAGCATTCGGTCGCGAACTCCTCCACCGCCTTCAACATCGTTTTGGCGGCGTCCGGCCGGTCCCACGAAAAGTCGTATAAGCGGCTCTGGATCATGCCGACAACGCGGTAGCTCATCGATTCCGTGACGTAGGTCCGGATCGCCATTTCCGCCAGTTTGTGCCGGATCATGCCGAAATCGGCGATTGCATGCCCGAACGCTTTGCGGTCCTTGGCGTACTTCACTGAGACCGCGATGATATCCTTCATGCCGCCGATCGCAAATGGCCCCAGCTTCAGGCGCCCCAGGTTCAAAATGTTGAAGGCGATAATATGGCCGCGCCCGATCTCGCCCAGCACGTTTTCGACAGGGGTCCGAACATTGTCCAGGTAGATCGCGGTGGTCGAGCTGCCCTTGATGCCCATCTTCTTTTCTTCCGCGCCCGGCTGAACTCCGGCGAATGCGCGCTCAACGAGAAAGGCCGTGAATTTGTCGCCGTCCACTTTGGCGAAGATAGTGTACAGATCGGCGTATCCTCCGTTGGTGATCCACATTTTCTGTCCGTTGAGGATGTAATGGGTTCCATCCGGGGATAAGTCTGCGCGCGTCTTGATCGCCATCGCATCCGAGCCGGCCTGGGGCTCGCTCAGGCAGTAGGCGGCGATCATTTCCGCCCTGGCCAGCTTCGGCAGGTATTTCTGTTTCTGCTCTTCGGTGCCGAACAGCAGCAGCGGCAGCGTTCCAATGCCGGTGTGGGCGCCGTGCCACCCCGAATACGACCCGTCGCGCGCAATGCCTTCGGCCACCACCATCATGGATGTCAGATCCATCTCCATGCCGCCAAACTTCTCCGGGATGATGACTGCGGTCAGCCCCAGCTCGGCGGATTTCCGCAGGAGGCTGACGGCGATCCCCTTATCTTCGTGCAGGATCTGATCGATCCTCGGCGCGACCTCGTTGTTAAAGAATTCTTCGGTGGTGCGGGCGATGGCGCGATGCTCGGCCGTAAAGTCTTCCGGCGTGAAGATCGCTTCGGGCGCGGTCTGCTCCAGCAGAAACGCTCCGCCTTTTGCTCCGCCGACTTCGGTAGTCATGGTTGCCATTCGCGTGTCCGTCCCGGTCTTTACATTAACTCGAAGATTCCCGCGGCGCCCTGCCCTCCCCCGATGCACATTGTGACCATTCCATATCTCACGCTCCGCCGCTCCATCTCGCGCAGGATTGTGGCGGTCAGCTTTGCGCCCGTGCAGCCCAGGGGGTGACCCAGCGCAATCGCGCCGCCGTTCACGTTCAGCCTGTCAATATCCAGACCGGCGAGGCGCACGACTGCCAGCGCCTGCGCTGCAAAGGCCTCGTTCAACTCGACCAAACCGATATCGTCAAGCTTCAGTCCGGCCAGCGCGAGCGCCTTCGGGATCGCCACCACCGGTCCCACGCCCATAATTTCCGGCGGCACGCCCGCAACTGCGAAGCTGACAAAGCGCAAGCGCGGCTTGAGGCCGAGTTCGCGCGCTCTCTTGGCCGACATCACCAGCGCGATGGCCGCGCCATCGCTGGTTTGCGAGGCGTTTCCCGCCGTGACGGTCCCGTTGGCGGCGAATACCGGCTTCAATTTCGACAGCGCTTCCAACGATGTGTCAGCGCGCGGGCCTTCATCCTTGGTAAACAGCCAGCTTTTCGTTTCCGGCTTGCCATTTCCGTTCAGCGCGGTAACATGCACCTCGACCGGCGCGATCTCCTCATCGAACTTGCCTTCCGCCTGCGCCTTGAGCGCGTTCTGGTGACTGCGAAGCGCAAACTGATCCGCTTCCTCGCGCTTGATGCCGTATTTTTTGACAAGCTCCTCCGCGGTCAAGCCCATCCCGATGTAAATCTCGGGCTGATGGTCCACCATCCAGGGATTCGGGGCAAACTTGTTGCCGGTCATTGGAACCATGCTCATCGATTCGCTGCCGCCGGCCAGCACGATGTGCGCGCTGCCCGCACGAATCCGGTCTGCGGCCATAGCGATCGACTGCAAGCCCGAAGAGCAGAAGCGGTTGATGGTGACGCCGGGAACCATATCAGGCAGTCCAGCCCGCAGCGCCGCGATCCGCGCCATGTTCATGCCTTGCTCGGCTTCCGGCATGGCGCAGCCGAGGATCACGTCATCGATTTCATCTCTGGGAACCTGGGGATAGCGCCGCAATAGCTCCTCAATGACTGTCGCGGCCATGTCGTCCGGCCGGGTGTGCCGCAGCGCGCCTCTCGGCGCTTTGCCCACCGCCGTTCGCAAACAATCCACGATTACTGCTTCCTGCATACGCACTCCTCAATCTAAGTACTTCTTCACATCCGGATTGAGCTGCGCCTGCACATCCGGCTGACTCAGGCTGTTCCGGTCAATCAGCCGCGGCGGCATATCCTGCTCCTTTCGTACCGGTTTGCCTTGAATGGCAGCAAGGGCCGCCTTGACAGACTCATAACCCATCCGGAAGGGGTCCTGCACGACCAGCGAATCGATCACCCCGGATTTCAAGTCCTCGAGCAGCATCGGGCTGAAATCAAATCCAACCAGCTTCACTTTCGATCCGCGCGCTTTAATCGCCTGAGCCGCCCCCACCGTGCTCGACTCGTTCGATGCGAAAATCGCGTCAAGATCGGGGTGCGCGGTAAGGATATTCTCAGCCGCATTCAAGCTCTTCGTGAAATCCGCCCAGCCGTACTGGCGCGCCACAATGCGCACTCCCGGATACGCAGAGGCTAGCTTCTTCTCGAAGCCCTCTTCGCGCGCCATGGTCGAGGCGCCGCCCGGCTGCACCATGACCATCGCCACGGTTCCCTTGCTGTTCAGGATCTGACCCACGCGTTCAGCGGCAATCTCGCCGGCGTGAAAATTATCGGTCGCGACGCGGGCCGCATACTGAGTGGTATCGATGCCCGAATCCGTGATGACCACCGGAATTTTCTCCCGCGCGGCGCGTTCCACAACATTCACCAGCACCTTTCGGTCGATGGGCGCAAGAACAATTGCATCTACGCGGCGGTTGATCATGGCGTCCACGATCTGCAGCTGGCCGTTGTAATCGGTCTCCGACGGCGGACCGCTCCAGACGATCTCCGCGCCATCCTCCCGGCCCGCCTTGTTGGCGCCGGCGTGGAGCGACTGCCAGTACATCTGCGCGTTGCCTTTCGGCACGACCGCGACAATTTTCTTATCCTTGCGGGCACAACTGAAGCAAGCCACCGCAAGGAGAATGACGGCAAACCCGCGGCGCGTCCTCACTGTTGCGGGCGCGCCCGCCCGCCTGCACGCACGCCAGGGTTCAGCCCGTCCGTCGAACCGTTCGCGCCGCAAAGTTGGCCGCTCAATGTGGTTGTTCGCCATGACCGACGCTGCCACCGCCTTCATCATAAGACGAAGCTTTCGCCCGGGGCGGGCGCAACCACATCCAGGCCGTACTCGCGCGCGATCGCCTTTGCTAAAGCGTCCTGCTGTCCCGCTTCCCCATGCACCAGGAACACGCGCTTCAAGCTCGCCGCCATTGGCTTCATCCAGGCGAGCAATTCGCGCTGATCCGCATGGCCGCTGAGCTCATTCAGTTTCGCCACCTCGGCCCGAAGCGGGACCGGCTCGCCGAAGATGGGGACCTCCGGCCGCTTCTCAAGGATTTTGCGGCCCAGCGTATTCTCGGCCTGAAATCCGGTGATGAGCACGGTCGTGCGCGGGTCGCCGATGTTGTTCCGAAGGTGATGCAGAATGCGGCCCGCTTCACACATGCCCGATGCGGAGATGATCATGCACGGCCCGCGCAGATCATTCAGCGCTTTGGATTCGTTCACGTCCCGAACGTAGCGCAGCCGCGAAAATCCGAATGGGTCCTCGCCATTTTTCAAAAATTCGCGCGTTTGCGCGTCAAACAGATCCGCGTGCCGGCGGAACACGTCCGTGACGTTCACCGCCAGGGGGCTGTCGACAAAAATGGGAATCGGCGGAATCGCTTTCTCATTCATCAGCTCATGCAACAACACGACCAGTTGCTGCGTCCTGCCGACGGCAAAGGCCGGCACGATGATCTTGCCGCCGCGATGGGCCGTGCGGTTCACGATTTCAGCCAGTTTGTTCTTTACGGACCCGAGTTGCTGATGCAGCCGGTCGCCGTAGGTGCTTTCCATGATCAGGTAATCAGCCGGCGGCAG
>Ga0070740_10000667_pt1 | contig 63950 bp, 50 predicted proteins | sample Coa_R2_FD_67286 | JGI IMG/M metagenome (GOLD analysis project Ga0070740, IMG submission 67286) | Surface soil microbial communities from Centralia Pennsylvania, which are recovering from an underground coalmine fire - Coalmine... | ecosystem: Environmental > Terrestrial > Soil > Unclassified ... | reverse complement strand
ACGGTTCCCCATTCGAACCGCTCGTCAGCTACCCAGGCATATCGACTCCTCCTGGTGTGGGACTCTCACCCACTGGTAATCCGCGCCGTAGAGGCGCACGTGCGCGACATAAATGTGGAAGGCTGGGCCAAAGGTGGCCCCTTGCTTACGCGCGGGGTTCTGTAGGCACCTGAATTCTGCGCACCTCTGGAGAGAGCGCGGCACTTGACAGCGCTCCTTACTTGCATAATAATCTTTATCGTTAAAGTTCGCCACAGCGGCACAAATGTGGTGCTGCTATGGAGATCAGGGGGCACTCGAATGCATCTGGGGCATCGGAGCTTGTCTACAGCCGCGATTCTGGCGGTTTTGTTGTTATTGTTCGCGGAAACGCCGAAAGCGCAGGCGCAAGCGCTTTACGGTTCGATTGTGGGGACGGTTACGGACGCAAGCGGCGCAGTGGTTCCAGGGGCGACGGTTAGAGCGACCGAGAGTGGGACCGGCCAGACTCGTGAGACGAGCACAAACGAAACCGGAACGTACAGCTTTCCCACGCTGCCAGAGGGAACGTATGACGTGGCGGTGAGCCGGCCAGGGTTCCAAAGCTATGTGCAACACGGGGTGGCAGTCACGATTGACAAGATTGCGCGCGTAGATGTTGGGTTGCAACTCGGATCCGTAAATCAGTCGGTTGAGGTCGGGGCACAAGCAGCGCAGTTGCAGACGGACACAGCAGAGGTTCGCACGGAGCTATCGACTAAAGAAATCCAGGAGCTGCCCGTTCCGATCAACCGGAATTACCAGAACCTGCTGGTGCTCGTGCCGGGTGTTTCGCCACCCGCGACTTCCAGCTCATTAGCGGCGAACCCGGCGCGCGGCGAAGTGTTCAGCGTAAACGGGGGGACGGCGGGCGCCGCGAACACGCGAATTGAAGGCGCCAGCGCCGTGAATGCCTGGCTATCGCATGAAACGGCATATGTGCCGGGGCTGGAGGCAATCCAGACGGTGACGGTAGCGACGTCGAGTATGGTCGCAGATCAGGGTCTCGCGGGAAGCGCCTCGATCAACGTGCAATTGAAGAGTGGAACCAACGACATTCATGGATCGGGATTTGAGTATAACCAAAACAATGCGCTGAAAGCCAAGCCCTTCTTTTTACCGGCCGGGCAGCGTAAACCGAAATTCATCGACAATCAGCTGGGAGGCACGCTCGGCGGCCCGATCATACGGAACAAACTGTTTTATTTCGCCAGTTACGACGGGCAGTTCATTCGCCAGAATGCCTCGCAAATTGTCACTGTCCCGACGGCCGATATTCGCGCCGGCAACATGAGCGGATCGTCGACACCGATTTACGACCCGCTCACAGGAAAATCCGACGGTTCAGGAAGAACGAAGTTTGCCGGAAACATGATTCCGGCGAGCCGGCTGGACCCGACGGCGCTCAAGATCGAGCAGCTTTATCCGCTCCCGAACCTGGGATCGGGAATCGCGAACAACTATTACGCAACCGGCGATTATCGGGTGAACAGACACAAAGTCGACGCCAAGGTGAATTGGAATGCCACTTCGAAACTCAGTGTGGTCGCGCGTTTGGGGGCTCTCGAATACACGGCCTTTAACCCGGACATGTTCGGTGATAACGGCAACCCGGTTAACTCGTCGGCTACTCGCGACGGCACCATGACTGGAACCGTCTTTAATGGCACGATTTCGGGAACATATATATTTACGCCGCACTTTATTGTGGACAGCTACTACGGCCTTACGCGTTTAGATAACTCGCAGGAGCCGGTCAGCCTGGATAAAGGGAATCTGGGGCTCTCGTTATTTAACTTACCCGGAACGAACGGGCCGACGCGGCGGTACGGCGGATACCCATCGTTTAGCATTACGGATATGCCGCATTTGGTAAATACGCAGATTCTCCTATCTATTACTTTGACCCTGCTTATGACTATGTGGCGAATGCAACTTGGGTAAAAGGGAATCACAATATCAAATTCGGGGTAGATATCGAGCGCCTCGATAACAACAATTGGGAGTTGGGGACGAACGGCGGGTCTTTCACGTTTGCGGGCGGGCCCACTACGGTCAAAGGCGGACCCTCTTCCAACCAGTACAACAGCTACTCGACTTTCCTGCTGGGTTATACGACGGGCGCGAGCAATTCCTTTATGCAAGGCGATTACGCGACCGGCCGGATGTGGGCAAATAGCCTGTATGTGCGCGATCAATGGCAAGTAAGCCGAACTTTGACGGCCTCGCTGGGAGTGCGCTGGGATTATCTGCCGTTCGGTACCGGCGCGAGCCGTGGGTTTGAAACTTACAATTTTCAGACCAATACGATGTATCTTTGCGGCCTCGGTTCAACGCCGAGAAATTGCGGGGTAAAGGTACCGAAAAAGGATTTCAGCCCGCGCGTGGGCCTCGCCTGGCGCGCGACGCCGACCTTTGTGGTGCGGGCGGGGTTCGGAATCAATTTCGATCCTAATCCTCTGGCGTGGGTGCGCGATTTTGTCGGCGAGGCTGAGTTACAGGTATCCCCGAGCTGGCCCACGCCAGCAAATGCGTTTCTGCCTGCGAGCCTGCTGAGGGACGGGATTCCCGCACCCGTGTTTCCCGACGTCAGTTCGGGAGTTATCCCAAATTACCCGCTGACACAGGCATTTACAGTACCACCGCCGGTGTACCACATGCCCTATATCGAGTCGTGGAATTTCACAATAGAAAAGCAACTGCCGAAGGGTTTTCTCGCGCAGGCCGGCTACGTAGGAGACCGCCAAATAAAACAGTTACAGGTAATGAACGTCAATGCGGGCGCGGTTCCGGGAGCGGGCACCGCCGGCGAACCCCTATTTCAACGGTTTGGCCGGACCGGAAGCTCCGGGCTCATCGAGAATTATGGACGAAATTCATACGATTCGCTGCAGACAAAACTGATCAAGAGCTATTCGAACGGCTTAACTTTGAACGCGACGTATACCTTTTCCAAGGCGCTAGCCCTGTGCTGCGACACGTTGAGCGACAAAAATCCGGCGATTCAGGCGCCGCAGTACAGAAACCTGAATAAGGCCCTATGGGCAGCGAACCGGACGCACATGTTCGCAATGAGTTCGGTCTATCAGTTGCCGTTCGGGCCGGGGAAGACATGGCTAACGCACGGGTTTGCGGGAACCATTGCGCGCGGCTGGCAAATACAAGGCATTTTGACGATGTATAGCGGACAGCCTTTTTCAGTGAGCGCGGACGGCACCTCACTCAGTGCGCCCGGGAACACGCAACGCGCCAATCAAGTGAAACAGAAAGTGGCGATTTTGGGCGGCACAGGCCCGGGGCAGTCCTGGTTTGACCCGCTTGCTTTTGCGCCAGTGACTACACCGACATTTGGCACCGCGGGTTTTAATAGCCTTATTGGACCTGGGGCGGTGAACCTTGATGCGGGCCTGGTCCGCGAATTCGCAGTGGCCGAGCGGTGGCGAATCCAGTTGCGAGCAGACGCGCTGAACGCGACCAATACGCCGCATTTTTCGAATCCCAGCGGCAATGTTTCCAACCTGGTGTTGAATCCCGACGGCAGCGTCAAGAGCCTCGGCGGTTACACGACGATCACATCGACCAATGGAGGGATTGGCCGGGAAGGCATAGACGAGCGGATGCTGCGGTTGGGACTGCGAATCCGGTTTTGAACCTTTTGAATATGAAGACTCGTATGGGCCGTTTTGCGGCGATGGTTGGAGTCGCCGCTAGCTGGACAGCGCTCGCGGGAGGTGAGAATGCTTCGTCCAAAACAGGGTTACTCACGGTGGATTACCGCAAGCTGGTATCGCGGGCAGATCTGGACTACGATCGTCCGTCTTCACGGAGCGAGGAGGGCATGCCCGTGGGGAACGGACGCATGGGTAGTCTGGTGTGGACTTCGCCCTCGGCGCTGCGGTTTCAGATTAACCGCGACGACGTTTTCGCCGAGAACAGTTACACGGTCAGTTTTCCGCGAGCCGATACGGATTACGCGGGCGACTGTGCTTATGTAGACGTCAACCTGGTGCAGGCGGGCGAGGATGTATTCGGCGGCGCGGCATTCCGGCAGAAGCTGTCGGTGTACGACGGCCTGATGTCCGCGCGAGGCAACGGAGTCAGTGCGCGTGTCCTCGCGTGGCCGGAGCGCGATGTCTTCGCGGTTGAGATCGATGACGAGCGAGCGCACCCGGAGCCGGTCGACATCGATCTGCGGATGCTGCGCTACGCCATGGAGGTGATCAACGGCCGCAACTGGCAACTGACCAAAGAGCACGCAGTCCTGGTGAAAACCGCGGAACAATCGGCTTTGTCGCGGCTCGACATTCGCGAGGGCCGTATCGTTCTGACACAAGAGTTTCGCGAGCACGAATACTACGACTCATCGGCAGTAGCCGTTGCCGTTTTGGGGCGAGCATCGAGGGCGCGGTACTTGAACGAAAACACGGTACAACTCTCAGCCGCGGCGGGCCGGGGCAGGTTTACGATTCTGATCTCAAGCGCCGCGAGCTTCGACGCGAAGCAAGACACCGCGGCGCTAGCCCTTGCCGAACTGAATGCCGCTGCGCCGCTGGGCTTTCCGGGGTTGCTGAGCAGAACGGAAGACTGGTGGCACGACTTCTGGTCGAAAGGTTTTGTCCACATGCACAGCGCGGACGCGCAGGCGGACTTCGTAGAGCGAAATTACACGTACTTTCTGTATCTCATGGGGGCCAGCTCGCGCGGTAAATACCCGCCGCGATTCGGAGGCATGCTCTGGTACACGAACGGCGATATGCGCCGCTGGGGTTCCCAATATTGGTGGTCGAATACGGCAGCGTATTACAGGAATCTGATGCCGGCGGGGCGAATGGAAATTATGGAGCCGCTGTTTTCGATGTATAGCGGGATGTACGACGCTTGTGCGCTCGCGGCGAAGCAACAGTGGGGATCACAGGGAATCTGGATACCGGAAACGACTTTTTTCAATGGGCCGGAGAAACTGCCCGACGACATCGCGGCGGAGATGCGCGATTTGTATCTGGTGCGCAAGCCGGCGAGTGCGATGTCGGAGCGATTCCGCTGGTGGTCCGAAACCGAGAATCGTCACAATAGCCGGTGGAATTTCCATGCCGACGGACAATGGGAGCACGGCCACTATATACCCGGCGATAAGAAGCACGGCATTTTCGGCCACACGAGTCACATTATGGGCGATGCGGCGCGCATCGGCTCAATTTACTGGGACCGTTACCTCGATACACAGGACGAAGCGTGGCTGCGCGATCGCGCCTATCCGATGCTCAAGGGAGCGGCGGAGTTTTACCGAAATTTCCCGAATTTCCAAAAGGGAAGCGACGGGATCTATCATATTCACCACGTGAATAACGTCGAGTCGAACTGGGATTCGACCGACACGCGCGCGGAAGTGGCGGATTTGCATCTCATTTTCCCGCTTGCGATTCGAGCATCCCAGATCCTCGGAGTGGACGCGGATTTGCGGGCGCAATGGGCTGAGATTGCGGGTCATCTGCCGCCCACGGTACCGAGTAACCGCGGCATCGGCGCCGGGGGATTCGGCGGGTTCATCTTTGGCAAAGGGACAGATGGCGCGATAGAGCCGCTGGGGGAGGATCGCGAACTCAAGGCGCGCTTCCTCAACTTCAACCGGACCTCCGGTTTTATTGATGTGGCGGGGATCGGCGGAGCCCAAGTTTTTCGGAATCGCCTTCGGCTGAGAGAAGGACCAGGCGCAATCGATGCGGAACACATCGGCGGCCTGACATCGGGCATCCATAGTTCGTTATTGACGAACACGGCCAAACCAGGCGAGGACGCCGTTCTCCAAGTATTCCCCGCATGGCCGCGCGATTGGGACGCCGACTTCCGGCTGCTTGCGCCCGGCGCTTTTGAAGTGACCTCTTCAATGCGAGCAGGACGGGTGGAATTTATTCTGTTGGAATCTCAAGCGGGCGCAGCCGCCAAGGTACAGAACCCGTGGCCTAATTCCCGAGTTGCGGTGTATCGGAACCGCAAGAGAACGGCGGAGCTGCACGGCGCGGTACTAAGCTTCCCGACTACCCGCGGCGAAGAAATTGTTCTGGCACCTAACGGGGCTACGCTCGAGAGTTTGCAAAGAAGCTTCTAACGAAATATTCGAGGGCGTAGAGCGCGGCTATTCGCCCAGGATTTGCAGGACGACGCGGCGGTGATGGGGATGCGCGCGATGTTCAAACACGTACAGTCCTTGCCAAGTGCCCAACGCGAGGCGGCCGGAAATCACCGGAATCGACAGGCTGGTTTGGGTCAGGGCGGAGCGGATATGCGAGGTCATGTCGTCCGGGCCTTCGACGGTATGGCGGTAGCCCTCTTGGCTCTCCGGAACGAGGCGCTCGAAGAAATCGCGGAGGTCGAGCGTTACATCCGGATCGGCGTTCTCCTGAATCACCAGCGAGCAGGAGGTGTGCTGAACGAATACAGTCAAAAGGCCATTGTGAATGCCGGTCTTAGCTATCCATTCTGCGACGGGGCGTGTGAACGGATACAGGCCTTTTCCGCGAGTTGAGACGTTAATGGTGGTATGCGAAATCAAAATTTGTTGATATTATCTCGATTTGCTTTATGGGGATCAGGATTTTATTGCTGGGGCTCTGCGCGTGGACGGCAGTTCTGGCGCAGACGATCACATCGAGTGTAGTTGGAACAGTCAAAGACAGCAGCGGGGCAGTAGTGACGGGAGCCGCTATTTCGGCAACGAATCTGGCGAATAACTCGCAGACTACGGCCAAAAGCGATACCGGTGGAAACTACGTGCTTCTCGGCTTAGACCCGGGATCCTATCGTGTCGAGGTCTCGGCACCTGGATTCAAGACCTATGTTCGGCAGGGCGTCACGCTGGAGCTCGAACAACAGGCCCGCCTGGATGTCACGCTGGAGTTGGGCCAAGTGAGCGAGACGGTGAACGTGGCGGCGAATACTTCGGCGTTAGAGACCACGACATCCGATATAGGCGACGTGGTCACAAACCGCCAGATTCTGAACTTGCCGCTCAACACGCGGAATACCTATTCCTTGATTTACCTCACGCCGGGAGCTGCGGGCTCGATCGGGAACGATTACAACTCACTCAGTTATTCGATCAATGGCGCGCGTTCCGATTCGATGGAGACGATGGTCGGGGGCGTGACGGGCGGATTTCCTACGGTGAACGGCTATTTCGGGATTGGCGTGTTTCCGTCTGTGGACGCAATCGCCGAGTTTAAAGTGGAGGGCGAAAATTACCCGGCGGAGTTCGGCAGAAGCCTCGGCAATGTTACGAATGTCATTTATAAGAGCGGGACGAATTCCTGGCACGGCAGCCTGTATGAGTTTCTAAGAAATTCCGTATTGGATGCAAACAGTTTCTTTTCCAACCGGAATGGTGTTGCGCTGCCGGCGTTCCGCCGCAGTCAATACGGCGCGGTGATTGACGGACCGATCCGGAAGAACAAAACGTTCTTTCTGTTCGACTTCGAAAATTTAAGACAGAGCTCGTTCCAATCGGTGACCACCACGGTTCCGACGCCGCTGCAACGCCAGGGCAATTTTTCCCAGACGTTTACCTCGAACGGAAAGCTGATACAGATCTTCAATCCGTTCACAACAAGAGCGAACCCGTCGGGAAGCGGGTATATCCGCAGCGCTTTTCCGAATAACACGATTCCTGTCTCGCTGATGAACCCGGTCTCCGCGAATGTGACGAACTACTATCCCCTGCCGGACGTGCCTGGTAATCCGGTTACAAATACGAACAACTACTACGCGGCCGGTTCACAGCAGAATAACATCAGCAGTTGGGATCTGCGAATCGATCACAACATCACGGAGACGCAGAAATTCTTTGCCCGGTATTCGTACCGGATGAATGAGAGTATTCCTGCAACTCTATTTCCTGGAAAACTCGCCGTTGCGGAAGGACTCATTACGCAGCGGGATTTTATGCGCGACGCGGTGGCGGATTACACCAATGCGATCTCGCCGACTTTGGTGTTTGATGCGCGGCTGGGGTTTTCTCGCACGCTCTATCTGTATGACAACGGCGGTGTGGGATTCCTTGCGAGCTCGCTCGGCCTGCCGCAGGATATCAACACCGCAGGGAGCCTGCCCATATTTCCGCAAATCACTGCGACCGGATACACGACTTTGGGAAACCAGGACGATCGCCACAATGCCTTTATGACGTACAGCGCCGTGGCCAGCATCACCAAGGTGAAAGGCAATCACACGGTAAAAGCCGGGTTCGACGCACGAATGATCCGGGTAAACGATCACGAATACCGCGACACCTCCGGAAACTACAACTTCGGTGCGAACTTCACGCAAGGTCCGAACCCCAACGCGGCGAGCGCGAACGCGGGAAATTCCATTGCATCCCTGTTGCTCGGAACGGGCAGTGGAGATCTCATCCAAAACTTCAAAGATGACGCATCGCAGAGCTATTACTTTGCCGAATACGTTCAGGATGATTGGCGCGTCACCAAAAAACTGACACTGAACTTGGGTTTGCGTTACGACCTGGATACACCGCGGACGGAGCGCTATAACCGGATGAATTATTTCGATCCATTCGCGATCTCGCCTTTGTCGGGCGAAGTATCGGGATATTCCACGATTCCGGGCGGGCTGGTGTTCGTCGGCGTGAATGGCAATTCCCGCTATCAGTATCACTGGGACAGGAACAACCTTGCTCCCCGGTTCGGCTTCGCCTATGAACTGAACGATAAGACGGTGCTGCGGGGCGGCTGGGGAAACATCTACGGCCCATCGCCGCAAGAGGCGGCCGGCACAGTGGGGCCGTTTGGTTTCCGCGTACAGAACACCTGGGTGGGGTCGCTCGACGGCATCACACCGTACAATCTCTTCTCGAATCCATTTCCGCAGGGATTTTCGGAGCCGCCTGGATCTGCTCAGGGCTTACTGACGAGCACAGGGAACGCGATTGAGGGTGTTTTGCAGGATACCGTGACGCCCTACACCATGCAATGGAATTTCAACATTCAGCGCGCGCTTCCGGGGGATATTACTTTGCAGACCAGCTATGTGGGGAATCGCGGCTTGCAATTGCAGCGAAATACCGAAAGCGGGCTGGATCTGGATCAAATCAATCCAGCCTACCTGAGCTTGGGTTCTCACCTGAATGACCTGGTTCCCAACCCGTTCTCTGGTTTCGTGACTTCCGGCGTACTCGCTGCACCCCAGGTCAGCCGCGGACAACTGCTGCGGCCGTATCCGCAGTTTACGAGCATGATCCCGCTTTTTTCGAGCGGCTCTTCGTCTACTTATCATGCGTTGCAGGTTCGGTTTACGAAGCGGTTTTCGCATGGATTGCAATTTCAAGGCTCATACGCCTGGTCCAAGGTACTGGACAACGGAAGTAATCACCAGAACAGTTACAATATTCTGCCTGATCGGGCAGTTACCAGTTACGACATCGCGCAGCGGCTGGTAGTTAGTTATATTTACGATCTGCCATTCGGCCGCGGCCGGCAGTTCGGCTCCAACGCGCCGCAGACGGTGAACTGGGTTCTGGGTGATTGGCAGATCAACGGAATCACCACGATTCAAAGCGGTACTCCGCTGCAGATCACGGCGAGTAATGTCGCGGGACTTGGGAATCCGGCCGAATGGGCGAACAGCAACGGGAAATCGCCAATCCTTTCGGGCGATGTACACAACCGGCTGAATGAGTACTTCGACACGAGCGTATTCAGCCAGCCGGCTCCATTCACATTCGGGAACCTGAGCCCGTATATAAGCGATCTCCGCGCGCCGTATATGAACAACACGGATCTTTCCATATTCAAGGAGTTTCTCCCTCGCGAAAATATCCGGGTGCAATTCCGCGCAGAGTTCTTCAATGCGTTCAATCGCGTTCAGTTCAGCGCTCCGAATACCAGCGCGACCTCGGCAAACTTCGGCATCATCAGCTCCCAGGCGAATACACCGCGGGAAACGCAATTCGGATTGAAGATTTTGTTTTAGTGAACGCGGACGATGAGCTTGCTAAGAATTTTCCACTTGGGCCTGATGACCCCTCCCTCACGGTCGGGGTTCTGCCGGCAGGTAATAGCGCTACTCGGTTTTCTTTGCTTCTTGCGATTCGCTGTCGCGCAGACTGCTTTGCCGCCATCCGAGCGAATGGTGGTGTTGATCACGCTGGATGGATTTCCCGCATACGCTCTTGACGATCCGAAGCTTCCCGTACCTACCCTGCGCGCGTTGAGCCGGCGCGGCGCGTATGCCCGGCGCATGGGAACCGTCAACCCAACCGTCACCTGGCCGAATCACACAACGCTCGCCACGGGCGTGTTGCCGTCCGAGCACGGGCTCCTCTATAACGGCACGGCAGTGCGCACCGGTTCGTGGCCACCCGTCAAGATTGATTATTCGATCGACAAGGAGCGGATGGTCCATGCTATGACGGTCTACGATCTGGCCCATGGCGCGGGTTTGAAAACTGCGCAAGTGGATTGGGTCGCGATCAATCACGCGCCGACGATCGATTGGGAATTTCCAGAACTGGCAACTGCGAATGATCCGTTGGTGAAGGAAATGATTGCGAAAGGCGTCATTTCCGAGGCAGATGCAGAGGATTTCCGGCGCGCGAATATTGTTTGGCGCGACGAGATCTGGTGCCGGGCGGCCGAATTTCTGATTCGTGAACACAAACCGAATCTGCTGCTGGTTCATTTTTTGACTTTGGACTCTACCCATCACCGCTACGGACCCAATTCGCTGGCGTCCCAGGACGCGATGGGGTTCCTCGACGGCCTAGTGGCGCGTGTGCTGGCGGCGATCCATGCCGCCGGGCTGCAAGACCGCACAACCATTTTGATTGCGTCGGATCATGGATTCAAGCAAGTTCACAAGGAGATACGTCCCCTGATTGCGCTGCGCGCGGCGGGGCTGGAACACAGCGTCTTTGTGCTCTCCGAGGGCGGCAGCGCCATGCTGTATCTCGACAAGAACCGCCTGGATGAGCTTACACGGCGTGTCCGTAGCATGTTCACCGGCACGGAAGGGATTGAGCGCGTCGCGGGACCGGACGAATTTCAGGCATTAGGATTGCCGGATCCGGCAAAGGATTCGCAAGCGCCCGACCTGGTGCTCTATGCGAAGACCGATTACGCGTTTTCCAACCCGCGGGCCGGAGATACGGGGCCCGCGATTGTGACCACCGGACAAGCAACGGGAGCACACGGATACCTGGCAAGCGATCCCGATATGGACGCGATTTTTATTGCATCGGGATATGGAATTCGGGCGGGCGCATCGGTTGAAGAGATTCAAAACATTGACGTGGCGCCGACGATAGCGAAGTTGTTGGATGTCCGATTGCCGAAGGCGCGCGGTAAGAGTTTGGATTGGGCGCTTACTCAACCGTGACGCTTTTCGCCAGATTGCGCGGCTGGTCTACATCGCAGCCGCGGCGAACGGCGATGTGGTAGGCGAGCAATTGGAGCGGAATCATTTCGAGCAGCGGCAGGAGTAGTTCGCGAGTGACCGGGATGCGGATGACGTAATCCGCCATTTTGGCGGCTTCCTCATCGCCTTCGCAGGCAACAGCGACGACTACGCCGCTGCGGGCCTTCACTTCCTGGATGTTCGAAAGTGTTTTTTCGTAATGCACCCGGCTTTCTTCGGATTCCGGATCGCAGGTGGCGAGAACCACGACGGGAAGATTCTCGTCGATCAGCGCATTCGGGCCATGCTTCATTTCGCCGGCGGGATAGCCTTCGGCGTGGATATAGGAGATCTCTTTCAGCTTGAGCGCGCCTTCGAGCGCAATCGGGTAATGAATGCCGCGCCCAAGATAGAGGAAGTCCTGGGCTTTGGAAAGATTTTTGACCAGATCGTCGTAGATGTCGTTCTGAGCCAAAACATGTTCGAGCTTGCCGGGAATCTGAGCGAGTTCCTGCACGAGCGTAGAGGAAGCGACCGGATCTAGTGTGCCGCGCACCTGTCCGAGATACATGCCGAGGATCAAAAGCGCGGTGAGTTGGGACGTGAAGGCTTTGGTGGAGGCGACCCCAATCTCCGGACCGGCGTGCGTCAACAGCGTGCCTGCTGCTTCGCGCGTAATCATGGAGCCGACCACATTGCAGATGGCGAGCGTCTTCGAACCCTTCTGCTTGGCCTCGCGCTGCGCCGCGAGGGTGTCGGCTGTTTCGCCGGATTGCGAGATGACGATGGTCAGGGTGTTGGGCGGGATGATGGGATCGCGGTAGCGGAATTCGCTACCGTAATCGACTTCCACGGGAAGGCGCGCAAGCCGTTCGATGATGTACTTCCCGGCCAGCCCGGCGTGCCAGCTCGTGCCGCAGGCGACAATTTTGACCTGTTCGAAGCTGCGAAAATCGGCTTCGGAGATATCGACCTCGTCCAGGAAGACGCGGCCGCTTTCGAGACCCACACGGCCGAGCATGGTGTCTTTGATGGCGCGCGGCTGCTCAAAGATCTCTTTGAGCATGAAATGCTTGTAGCCGCCCTTTTCGGCCATAATGGGGTCCCACAGAATATGCGAGACCTGGCGGCGCACAGGGCGGCCGTCGAGATCGGTCAAATGCACGCCTTCGGGAGTGACGACCGCGACATCGCCGTCGTTCAGAAAGACCATGTCGCGCGTGTGGCTGAGAATCGCCGGAACGTCGGAAGCGACAAAGAATTCATCGTGTCCGAGACCGATTACAACCGGTGGCCCGGAGCGAGCGGCGACAATCTTGTTCGGATCGGAGCTCGAAATCACGCTGACGGCAAATACGCCCGAGACCTGTTTCAGCGCCGTGCGGACGGCGTGTTCGAGCCTGCCGTTCAGGTGCTTTTCGACTAGGTGCGCAATGACTTCGGTGTCGGTTTCGGTTTTGAAGGTGTGGCCTTCGGCGGTGAGTTGCTTGCGCAGGGAGAGGTAGTTCTCCACAATTCCGTTGTGGACGACGACGATTTCGCCTTTGCAATCGCGGTGTGGATGGGCGTTCTCTTCGGTGGGGCGGCCATGAGTCGCCCAACGAGTATGGCCGATCCCATACAGGCCGGAGAGCGGTTTGTTCCGGATAGCTTCTTCCAGATTTCGCAGTTTTCCGGAAGCGCGCCGCACTTCGACGCACTTTTCGTCCGATAACACGGCAACACCGGCCGAATCGTATCCACGATATTCGAGCCGCCGCAGGCCTTCCACGATGACGGGAACTGCCTCCCGGCTGCCGATATACCCTACTATGCCGCACATAACAACAAACTCCGAAGTATTCCTAGTCTAGAATCTCGACCCGGTAATCCTCAATGACCGGATTCGACAAAACATCCCGTGCAATTTCGTCTAGCGCCTGAAGGGCCATTTCGCGCGAAGTCCCGTCCGCCACTCCGATTTCGAAGTACTTGCCCTGCCGCACCGAGGCTATCTCCTTGTGTCCCAAGCTGTTGAGGGCAGAGCAAATGGTTTGGCCCTGCGGGTCGAGCACGGTGGGCTTCATCGACACGTATACGCGCGCTTTCATCGCACCTATTGTAAGTGCGGCCGCGAGGCGACACATCGCAAAAACATTTTTGGCGAGATTGTTGGAATTTGGTATAAACGAGAGGAAAGGTCGGGCGGGGCTATCGTCAAGATTTGCATTCTGGCCAGCAGCAGCGCCGGAAATTCCACCTTTATCGCGACCGACCGCACGCGCGTTCTGATTGACGCCGGGTTGAGCCGCCGCGAAATTGCCAAACGCTTGGCCTTCATCGGAGAAGATATACAGGCGCTGGACGCGATCCTGGTGACGCACGAGCACAGCGACCACACCTGCGGTTTGGCCGCGATGGCGAAGGTTCGTGAACCGCAGCTTCCGATCTATCTCACCGAAGGCACTGCGCCGTTTATCGATTGGGGCGAAAGCGCACCGGTACTGGAACGCTTTCAGGCGGGACGTTGTTTCCCGGTGGGTGATTTCGATGTGGCCAGCTTTACGATTCCGCATGATGCCGCGGACCCGGTGGGGTATACGCTGGCAGCGCAGGGCGTGAAGATCGGGATCGCGACGGACTTGGGGTACGTCACGGATTCGCTGCGAGTTCATCTGGGGGGAACCGATCTGCTGCTGCTCGAATCGAATCACGATCTCGAGATGCTGCGGGTGGGGCCGTATCCGTGGTCCGTCAAGCAGCGGGTCATGAGCCGCAAGGGGCATCTTTCGAACGAAGTGGCGGCCGATTTCATCGAGAATGACCTGGATGTGCGGGTTTCGACGCTGGTGCTGGGGCATATCAGCGAGCACAACAATCATCCGGAGCTAGTAAGGAACATGGGGCTGAAGGCGCTGGACGGGCGTGCGTTGTTCACCCGGCTGGTGGTAGCGGAGCCGGGCGTGCAGAGCGAAGTGTTCTGGTATTGACCCGCTCGTAGAAACGGTCGACCAAAACCCATTTGGGCCACAGATGGACACGGATGCACACGGATTCATCATCAGTGTCCATCTGTGTGCATCTGTGGCTCATTTTTTTCTGCGGTTTAGGACAATGGTCGTGTTCACGCGATGATTGCACGCTATACACGCCCGGACATGGGCGCCATCTGGAGCGATCAACACAAATACGAATGCTGGCTGCAGGTGGAGCTGGCGGCTACCGAAGCGCTGGCCGAACTCGGCGAAGTGCCGCGCGAGGCCGCCCGGCAGTTACGCGCGAAAGCCGGCTTCGATGTAAAGCGCATCCAGGAGATTGAGCGCGAAGTACGCCACGATGTAATTGCATTCACCACCGCCGTGGCCGAAACGATGAAAGCCGGCGGCGCGGCGGAAGCATCGCGCTGGCTGCATTACGGACTGACTTCGAACGACGTGGTGGATACGGCGCAAGCGCTGCAGATTCGGGATGCGTCCGAACTGATCGCCGCGGGCCTCGACAGTCTGGCAGCAGCGCTCAAAAAGCTGGCCTTCGAGCACAAGCACACGGTGCAGATCGGCCGGACCCATGGCGTCCATGCCGAGCCGATCACGTTCGGCCTGAAGGCCGCGCTCTGGTGGGACGAAATCGACCGGCAACGGAGACGGTTCGCGGCGGCTGCGGAAGAGATGCGGGCCGGCAAAATCTCAGGCGCGGTGGGAACCTTCGCGCATATCGGACCGGTAGTGGAGGAAAGGATCTGCTCGCGGTTAAACCTGCGCCCGGCACCCATCAGCTCGCAGGTTCTGTCGCGCGACCTGCACGCTAACTACATCGCGGTGCTAGCTGGAATCGCGTCCAGCCTGGATAAAATCGCACTCGAAATCCGGCATCTCCAGCGCACGGAGGTGCGGGAGGCGGAGGAGCCGTTTGCGGCCGGGCAAAAGGGATCGTCGGCTATGCCACACAAGCGGAACCCGATCACCTGCGAGCAGATCTGTGGGCTTGCTCGCGTGATCCGCGGCAATGCGCAGGCGGCGTTTGAAGATGTTGCGCTCTGGCATGAACGGGATATCTCGCATTCTTCGGTGGAGCGGGTGATTTTTCCGGATTCGACTATTTTGATTGATTACCTGCTAGCCAAAACCACGTGGCTCATTTCGGGGTTGCGCGTGAATGCAGACCGGATGCGGCGGAACCTGGACGAGACAAAAGGTTTGATCTTTTCGGGTCAGCTTTTGCTGGATCTGGCGGCGGCCGGGATGCTCCGGGAAGAGGCGTACCGGGTCGTGCAATCCCATGCGATGCACGCCTGGGAGACCGAAGGGGACTTTCGCGCGGCGGTGAGCGCTGACCCGGAAATCCAGCATTATCTGAAAGATAAGGGGCTCGCGCAAACCTTTTCGCTGGACCGCCAACTGCGGAATGTGAATACGATTTTCGACCGGGTTTTCGCGCGGGAGGCAGTACCAATATCCATCGAATAGCCTATGGGGATTTTTCCATTTTTCGTATACACTGTTGTCGGACCGGAAAATGGCCGCCCATGCGCAATTTCGGCAAAACGACCTGGAGCTAGCCCGAGTCCTGCTGGTAGACGACGATCTGGCTTCGCGCCTGACGCTCAAAGCAGTACTCGAAGCCGGAGGCTACTTGGTGGATTCTGCGTCTTCGGCTGAAGAGGCGCTGGGCAAGCTGGACGCGCGGCAATACGCGCTGGTGCTGAGCGATATCCAGCGTGAAGCGCCCGAAGGCGGGCTGGAAGTACTAGCCCATGCGCGGCTAATGGACTACAAACCCGCTACCGCCATTCTGACCAAATCGCAAAATAATCGACCCGATGCCCGGCATCCGGTGTTTATCGAGCCGGAAGATCTGCCAGAATTGTTGAGCAAAGTGGCGGAGCTGATCAGCCAGCGCGCGGCACGCATCGTGGAGCAGCAGATGCGACAGAGCGCGGCATTCTGAGGCCCGACTACCCGCAGATGGACACGGATGCACAGGGATTAAAAAGCAAATTGTGCGGGGCCTCGATTTCGTGTATAATTAATCTCGGAATCGAGAGATATGGTGACGACGACGCTAGAGTCTCCCCGGATAGCGGGTTTCTCGTTTGAGCGTTCTTCGGATTTGACGGACCCGAAAGTTCGCGAACAGTTGAGCGGCACTGCAATCAAAGCATTTATTAAGATTGCGGTGCAATGGGGGCTCACGGAATCGCAGGCGCGCGGGTTGCTGGGCGGGATTGCATCGTCTACCTTCCATGCCTGGAAGACCGAACCCAAGAAGCAGAAGCTGACGCAGGACGCGCTGCTGCGAATTTCGCTTGTGATTGGCATCTATAAGGCTCTTCATATTTATTTCGGGGAAGAGTGGGCGGACCGCTGGGTGACGCTGGGCAATCGCGGACCGATGTTCGCCGGGAGCGCGCCGATCGACTACATGATTCGTCAAGGGCAACCGGGAATGCTTCAAGTGCGCCGCATGTTGGATGCCTGGCGCAGCGGCCGTTGACAGAGCCTCCCGTTCGCGCATTTCATTGCCCGGATTTCCACCGCCTCATCCCGTCGCGTTATAGCGAAAGCGGAACCCTGCTTTCAGCGCTCGCCGATAACACCCAAGAGATTGAAGACTTGATTTTGCTCGATGGGGCGACAGACGATCGCGTTCAGAGCGAACACTGGGGATTCATCGGAATCAGCATATTTGAGCTGGTGTACGGGATTCCGAATGCGCACATTGTGAATGGTGCGTTCACGCACGCCAACGAATCGGGATCGCGCTTCAACGATCACACACGCGGCGCCTGGTATGCCGCGGACCGCCAGGAAGCGTCGATCGCTGAGGTTGTCTATCACAAAAGCAGGCGATTGGGCGACATCATTGTTCCCGATGCTCCGGGTCAGCGGCCTGCGCGCGATGTATCGACGTATGACGACTGGCTGGCGGACTTTCAGGCCGAGTTTCATGTGCTGGACCCGCCGGAGGAGTTTTCGGAATTTCTACAGCCGGAGCCTGTGCCGGAGTGTTACGCCGGCTCGCAAGCGCTGGCGCGCAGGCTGCTGCAGAAGGGTTCCAACGGGTTGGTTTACCCGAGTGTGCGATATCCGGGCGCTCAGTGTGTTGCGTGCTTCCGACCGGCGCTGGTCTACAACCCGCACCGCGCGGAACGGCTGGAGATTACGTTCACGGCCAATCAGGCGGGTTACGATCACGGCGTGCGAAAAGTGAGCCGCCAATAACCGCGACGGTCGGACGTCTACCTTATCAACGTAATTCGGTGGTAGAATTTCTACCAACGACATGCCGAAAGCATCATCGAGCCGAATCGAGCTGCTGCAGGGAACCCTGGACATGCTTATCCTACGGACGCTGCTACTTGGTCCGGCGCACGGACACGAGATCGCGAAGCACATCCAGCGAACTACCGATGACCTTTTGCAGGTGGAGCATGGGTCGCTGTATCCAGCGCTTCATCGCTTGGAGCGGAAGGGATGGGTGGTTTCGAAATGGGAGATGGCGAAGGAGAGAAACCGCGAATTTAAGTACTACCGGCTGACTGCCGCAGGCAGGAAGCAGCTCTTAGCCGAAGAATCCAAATGGAAGCAATTGACCGGCGCGATTGCGCGCATCATGTGGCCGGCTGAGGAGAACTAAGATGTGGGGCAGGCGGCGGGAGGAACGCGAGCGGGACTTTGAGCGGGAGATGTCGTCGCATCTCGAAGCCGAAGCGGCGGAGCAACAGGAGCGCGGCGTCCCGGCGGAAGACGCCCGTTACGCGGCGCGGCGCCAATTCGGCAATCCAACTCTGATGAAAGAAGAGGTGCGCCAAATGTGGGGCTGGGGGCCGGCCGAACGCCTGTTACAGGACGTCCGTTTTTCGCTCCGGACGCTCCGAAAGAGTCCGGGCTTCACGATATTCGCGGTGCTTGCTCTGGCGCTCGGTTTGGGCGCAAATGCCGCGATTTTCAGCGTGGTGGATGCAGTGCTGCTGCGCTCGCTTCCGTTCCGGAGCGCCTCGCGCCTGGTTGAGATCTGGGAGGACGCGTCGCACATGGGCTTTCCGCTTGCTCCGCTCGCGCCTGCGAACTTCGTGGATTGGAAGCAGCGGAACCATGTGTTTGTAGATATGGCGGCGCTGAAGGGAGATCTGTATGCGCTGACGCGCGCGGGGAGACCGGAGCAGCTGGAAGGCAGCCCGGTGACAGCCAACCTGTTTCCACTGCTCGGCGTTTCGCCGGTACTCGGACGAAATTTTTCGGCCGAAGAGGATCGTCCGGGAGGCCCGCGCGTGGTGTTGATCAGCTATGGTCTCTGGCAGCGGCGTTTCGGCGGCGATTCGGGGATTATTGGCCGCGATATCTGGCTCAACGACGAGAAATACTCGGTCATCGGAGTAATGCCGCGCGGTATTACGTTTCCGGAGAAATCGGAAATCTGGGCGCCACTGGCGCTTGGACCGCGCGATCTGGCGCAACGGGATAACCACTATTTACGTGTATTCGCGCGCTTGAAACCGGGCGTGACGCTCGGGGTTGCGCGCCGCGAGATGACCGGCTTAGCGGCGCAACTGGCTCGCGAGTACCCGGAAACCAACACGAATATCGGAGCCGTGGTGGTGAGCTTGCACGACCAGCTCGTGGGCGACCTGAAGCCGACGCTCTGGGCTGTGATGGCCGGAGTCGCATGCGTGCTGTTGATTGCGTGCGCCAACCTGGCCGGGCTGCTGCTGACTCGCGGACTCGGCCGCGAACGTGAGTTTGCGGTGCGCGCCGCTTTAGGCGCCGGACGCGCGCGGCTCATCCGGCAGACGCTGACAGAAAGCCTGCTGCTGGCTGGTTTGGGCGGAGCCGCGGGCATACTGATCGCGGTGTTTACGACGCCATTTTTGCGCCAGCTTGTGCCGGACACTTTGAGCGCCTGGTCCGAACCACGGATCGACCTGCCATTGCTCGGCTTTCTGCTGCTTCTTTCGACCTTGGCAGCGGTATTGTTCGGAACGTTACCCGCGCTGCTTTTCTCCCGGCCTGGCCTCTCGGTTTCATTGCAACGAGGCGGCCGGGTGGCCGGCACGGGCAGCACCCGAATACGGAAGCTGCTCATTGTGAGCGAAGTGGCTCTGGCAGTCGTGCTCCTGATTGGCGCGGGGCTGCTGACGAAAACGCTCTGGACTTTAGCGCATGTGCCGCTGGGATTCAATCCAGAAGGGGTGATGACACTGCGGACCTCGCTTCCCGTCTCCTCCAGTTCGCCATACAACACGTTTCAGGCCAGAGTCGATTTTTACCGGCGCGTTTTGGAGAGCGTTCGTGCCATTCCCGGCGTAGCCTCGGCCGGTTACACGACGTTTCTCCCGCTCACAAATTCCGGAGGAACCAGCCCCTTCGTTGTGGAGGGAGCACCGCCGCCCCCGCCAGGCCAGTCTAACGATGCCAATCACCGGGTGATCAGCTCCGATTACTTCAGGACAATGGGCATTCGGCTGCGTGCCGGCAGGTTCTTTCGAAATTCGGATACGGCAAAAGCACCGCCGGTAGCGATGATCAACGAAGCGATGGCGCGCCAGTATTGGCCGGGACAGAACCCGTTGGGGCACCGCTTTCAGCTCGCCGGGGTATCGGGCGTTTGGTTCACGATTGTCGGAGTGGTAGACGATATCCGGCAGACTGGACTCGATGTGAATGGCCGACCTGAGATGTACTTCCCGTACACGCAAGCGCCGGGGGCCCAGGGCTACACGACACCGCGCGATCTTGCCGTGCGGGTCGAAGGCGATCCGGTGGCTTACGCCCGGGCGCTCGAGGCCGCGGTGTGGCGAGTGGACCGCAATCAGCCCATCGCCGATGTGATGCCCATGAAGGAATTGATCCGAGATAAGCTAATTTCCCGTGAAGTTGCCTTGAAACTGATCGCGGCATTTGCCGGACTGGCTCTGTTGCTGGCCGCGCTCGGTTTGTACGGGCTGCTCGCGTACACGGTTTTGCAGCGGCGAGGTGAAATCGGTGTACGGATGGCACTCGGGGCGGAACCTCGCCAAGTTTCGGCTGCGGTACTGCGAGAGGGGTTACAGCTCGTGCTTGCGGGAGTGGCGATTGGGGCGGCCGGGTCGTGGGCTGCGATGCGAAGTTTGCAATCACTTTTGTACGGAGTGGCCCCAACAGATGCCTGGGTGCTGGCCGGATCGGCATTTGTTTTGGTGGCGATCGGATTGATCGCGTCGTATTTACCTGCGCATCGCGCGGCGGCGATTGATCCGGCGACGGCGTTGCGGTATGAGTGAGCGGAGCGGGGAGGCAGCCGTTATCGGGCGCAGCCCGGAAACTCTTGCGTCTGTTTCAACCGCTTCCGAACTATAGCGTCTTCGGGCACCCGGCTGGCTAAGTTTCTGGCTGCTTCACGGGCACGGAGCACGTCCTCGCACACGCCAGGCAGCCGAAGATCCTGCCGAATGCGAGCCGATTCCAGCAGCGCCTCAGCATACGAATCGGCAACATCGGGAGAATAAGCGTCCTCATTCATCAGAACGCTGTACTCTTTCACCGCGTTCTGCTCCCAGTGGAGCGCTTCGCGATTATGCTTCCCGGCGTGCAAGGCAAAGCCCAGCGTGGCCCATGCGGCTGCTCTGTCCTCCGCATTTTGAATGTTGTCGCGATCGGCTGCGTACATAGCGCCGGCTGCATTGGCAGCATCCCGGCAGTATGGGATCGCGCGACCGGCATCGGAAGCGCGCGCAAGAACCTCGCAGAGGTTTTCTTCCGCCACGCTGACGTTTCTTTTCAGATCGGTATCGGTGGGAGAGCGGGCGGCGAGGCGCTCAAAAATACGCAGGGCCATCGTATGTTCACCGGCCGATTCACGATAGCGCTGAAGCGCCGCCAACGCATAACCGACGCCCTCATGCGAAAGTCCAACGACGCGTTCCGCTCTTTGCTTGTCGGCGTCCGTTGCAAGGAGTCCGAGCCGTATCGTAAGCGCTTGTCTTGCAAACCGGAGCGCTTCGTCCGAGTTCCCGGCCGCCCGATCCAGATCCGCCCAGGCAGCGTACGTTGTGGCCAGCATGTACTGGAACTGCGGGGCCCTGGGGCCGTGTTGCAGTAAATCTAAACGCTCAGCGAGGTAATGGTGCGCAACAGCATAATCCCCCTGCATTTGTTCCACACTGGCCAGTCTCCAGAGCGCCTCGGCGAGATCTTTGCGCGCACGGGCGTCGGCTGGGTTCGCGCGGAAAAGCGCACGCCGGATGGCAAGCGCCTTCTGATAAGTGGCCGCGGTATTACGGAAGGCGGTTTCGCCGGATCCGAGATGGGGCGCCCGGTCGCCGACCAAAACACCGCCCAGGCGCAGATACGCCGCGGCGAGATCGCGTTGCACGGCGGGGTCTCGGTTGTCTTCAGCGGCTAACTGGTCCAGATACTCCAATGCCCGCCGAGCCACCAACGCACGAGCATTGGTCGAGCCGGGCAGATTTTGGATTGCGTCGTAGAACTCAAACAGCAGAGACTCACTAATTCGTCTTAAAGACTGCAGGCGCCGGTCTGCCCGGACCTCCGCCGCATGCGCCCGGCGCGCATAAAGGAGCGTCCCGCTAACGCCGGCTGTTATAGCAAACAACAAGAGCGCAGCGACGCTCAGCGGCAGACGGCGCCGCCGCACAAATTTGCGCGCCTGATAGAACCAGGTCGGCTTGCGCGCGGTGACGGGATGCCCGTCGAGGTAGCGGCGAATGTCGGCCGCAAATTCTTCGACCGTCGGGTAGCGCCGTACCGGATCTTTCTCAAGCGCTTTGGAGAGCACACAATCCAAGTCGCCCTTCAGGGCCCGCTGCATAGACGGGGTGATTCCTGGAGCTTGGCTCGCGGGCGGCGGATCGTACTGCTGAATGACACGGCCCGGGTCGGTACGCAAATCGCGGGCGCCCGCGTAAGGCGATACTCCTGTTAGCAGGCGATACAAGAGTACGCCTAGCGAATAGACATCGGTAGCGGTGGTAATGGCGCCGCCGCTTACTTGTTCGGGGCTTGCCGAGGAAGGCGTGAGCAGCCTCTCGAAGTGGCGCGTATGCTCGGATGCGGCATTGCTATCTGCGAGCAGGCGGGCAATACCGAAATCCAACAGCCGCGGCTCACCTCCGGCAGTTACCAGAATGTTCCCTGCCTTCAGATCCCGGTGAACGACGAGATTCTGATGCGCGAACTGGACTGCGGAGCAGACTCTCAGGAACAGACGAAGCGTGCCGGCCAGCAACAGCTTGCGTTCAGCGACATAGCGATCAATCCGCTGGCCGTCCACATACTCCATAACCAGGTATGGACGACCATCTTCGAGGGAGCCGCCATCGAGCAAACGAGCAATATAAGGATGCTCCAGACCGGCGAGTATTTGCCGCTCCGCTCGGAATCGCCGTTCCAGATCCGGGCCGCCGAAGGCCTGGATCAACTTGATCGCAACCAGCTTCCGGTACTGGTCATCGCAGCGCTCGGCCAGATAGACGGCGCCCATTCCCCCGGACCCGAGCAATTTTTGAATTCGGTAAGGGCCGATCTGGGCGGGTTCGCCGAATGGAGCGCGTTCGAACACATTGATCCGGTCTTCCTGCGCCAGCAGAGAAGCGACTTCGTCCCGCAACTCCAAATCATCCCCGCAAGCCGCTCGAAGGGCAGCCTCACGGGCCGGGCCACAGACGTTTTCTACCACTTCCAATACCTGCTTGATACGTTCCCAGCGCTCGCGTGTCATTGCGCCGCAGACTCCATTTCGCGCAGCAGCCACATGCGCGCGACTCTCCACTCCCGCTTCACCGTGGCAGGCGAAAGATCCATAACACTCGCGGTTTCCTCTACCGTCAATCCGCTAAAGAAGCGCAGTTCGACGATACGCGCCTGCCGCGGATCCAATTCTTCCAACCGGGTCAGCGCGGCGTCGAGCTGCTGGACATCCAGTTGGCCGCCCCGGGTCAGATCCAAGACATCGACCAGGGGGACGCGAGCGCCCCAATCCCGCTTCTGCGCGCTTTTGGCGGCGGCATGATTCACCAGAATGCGGCGCATCATGGTCGCCGCCAAGCCGACGATCTGGGCCCGCGAGGACCAATCGACCTGTCGTTGCCCGACGAGCCGCAGATACGCTTCATGGACCAGCGCAGTCGGCTGCAGCGTGTGGTCCGTGGCTTCCTGCGCCAGATAAGAGGCCGCCAGCCGGTGCAGTTCCGCGTAAAGAGCCGGGATCATGGCATCCAGCGCTCGTTTATCCCCGCGTCCCAGCGAGGTGAGCGCAGCCTGAAAGTCGCCCGCCGCCATCCAATTTTTTTTCTATTATCCGATGATCCCGTTTGGCCACCGCTCCGGCGTTATCAGATGAGGAAACAAGATAGGCATGAGTGCCATCCTGAAATCTTTAGTCATTATCACTACATTCAACGCTGCATGCGCTCTGCTCCCGGCCGCGGGCGTGCCATTTACCGTGGAACTGGCTACGCCGCTCAGCACATCGAGCAATCATAAGGGAGACCCGGTGACTGCCCGTGTGATCGATCCGCCAGTATTCGCAGGGGATACGTTGCAGGGACACGTCACAGAATCCCGGCAAGGAAACAAGCTGCACGGCGACGCGGTTCTGAACTTCAGCTTTGACACGCTGCAACATGGCGGGCAAACGATCCCGGTCGAGGCATCGATTACTTCGATTTCGAATTCTAAAGGCCAGGCAGACGTGGATGAAGAAGGCCGCGTGCTTCGCCATTCGAGCAACCTGGGCAAACTGGCTGCTGGCACCGGGGCCGGTGCGCTGATCGGAGGACTTTCGCACGGTTGGAAGGGGGCGGCGATTGGCAGCGGTGCCGCTGCAGCCGCATCGGTTGTACTCATCGAAGTTGCCGCGCAGGGACCCAAGGTCGAGCTGGCGGCTGGATCGCGGGTCGGGTTGTCGGTCAAATCGCGCAACGGCACCGACCTCGCGAGCCTCGCGCCCAATACCGCCGCGGCATCCGCGCCTGCGTCTGCCCCTCGCTCCGAACCCGCGACTGCGCCCACTCAAGCCGCTGCTGCATCGGATCAGCCTGACCTCAAGGCCAGTAAAGTGGAATTCGTGCCCGGCGAGAAGACCGTTTTCTTTGATGATTTCAGCGATATGGCCGAGGACGAGCCGCCGCCGCATTGGAAGCTCCGCGATGGCGTTGTGGAACTGCGGACCGGAGGCGGCATTCGCCAACTCACGGCGGCTTGCCCGGCAAAGCCCAGCCTGAATTCGGCCAGCTTCCCGTTTCCCAAGAATTTCACTGTCGAAATTGAAGCCGCGTTTGGTTCCGATGCACCGTCGATGACGTTTTTCGCCTGGCCGAAAGATGTGGACTGCTGTCAGGCGCCCACCTGGAAAATCGAAATCACTCCGAATGACGTCAGTTTCTACGGCCCGAAAGAGGACAAAATCGGGACGATGAATTTGCGCCCGGCTTCCGTCAATCAACCAATTAAAGTTGCGCTGTGGGTGCAAGAGGGCCGGGCGCGTGGTTACGTGAATGGAGAGCGCGTGGGCGATGTGAATCAGATGTTTGTTCCCGCAGACGCGAAGCCTGCCGATCACTGGACATTGCGAGAGCGCTGCGACCGGGCAAGTGAGGGATGGATCGGGCTACGCAGCATCCGCGTTGCTGAGTCCGCTCCTGACTTTTCGGCTGCTATCTCATCCAAGGGACGCTATGTGACTCACGGCATTCTTTTCGACACTGACAGCGACCGGCTGAAGCCCGAATCCGCGCCGGTCATCAGGGCCGTCGCGCGGGGCCTGGAGAAAAATCCTGCCTTGAAACTCGAAATCGACGGCTACACGGATAGCACTGGAAACGCGGAGCATAATCTGGACCTTTCCAAGCGCCGCGCCGACGCCGTCCGAAGCGTGCTCGTTTCGCAATTCGGCATCGATTCGAGCCGGCTGGTTTCAAGCGGAAAAGGGGTTGCGTCCCCGATTGCTTCGAATGACACGGCACAGGGAAGAGCTGAAAACCGGCGGGTCGAGTTCGTGAAGCAATAGAACGGACTCTATGCCTTGGGCGAGGACGTAAAGAGACGCGCGAGTTCGCGGCCGATACCGCGGAAGAACGGAACGCCGAAGATGCCGACCAGCAGCAGGCTGCCAAACAGTGCCATCACTTCATAGCTCTCGCGGCCCTGGCGTTCCCAGTAGACATCCTGCAGGTTCAGCCATAAAGCAAACTCGTCGAGCGTGAGCGCGGCGGCAACGCCGTAGAGCATGGAGGTGAGCCGGCCCAGCCAGCGCGAGGAGTTCGGCGCTCCAGATCCGATCTCAACCAGCCAACTGTAGCCGACCAGAAGCAGCAGCAGGATGCCCCAGACCAGGTGATGGATGTGGCGGCCGTGCATGGTGACGTTGTGGAACGGGCCGATATCGTTGTGAATGGCGAGTGTGATTCCACGCACGACTACCGCGGAGATGAAGAAGCCGATAGAGGCCAGGAAGAGGCGTTCCCGGCGTGTCTCGCCGAACTGCTCCTTATATATGTGGCGGAGGCGGGTTCCGTAGATGATCAGCGCGAGAATGGCTAACAGAGCGGCGATGATCAGCGGTCCGATCCAGAAGCTGCGGTGGGTCCACGGCATCAAGATCCGATTTTAGTGCGCTCATATTTGACGATGGCTTGGACCAGGCCTTCTACCGTCGAAGGCGATGCTTCGGCGGTTACTGTAAGTCCGTGCTGGAGTGCGCATTCGGAGGTGGTTGGGCCGATGACAGCGATTTTTACTGTTTGAAGCGCGCGAGGGCCAGTGAGTTCGATCAAGTTGTTCACGGCGGAAGGGCTCGCAAACGTGACCCAGTGCGGGAGAGGATCGCGGAAAACTTCGGCGGCGCGGGGCGCGGCGTCGGGCGGGATTACGTTTCGGTAGGCTTCAACGACGTCTACGTGTGCGCCGCGGTTTGCGAGCGTCAAGGGGACGGTATCGCGCGCGATTGCAGAACTGGGGATCAGGATGCGGCGGCCTTCCAGCCGTTCGCGGCCAAAGGCTTCGACCAGAGATTCGGCGTTGTATTGTTCGGGAGTGAGTGTGACGGGGAAGCCATGTTGTTCAGCGGCGCGGCGGGTAGCGGGGCCGATGGCCGCGATGCGAGGGCAAATGGGGAGGAGAGGGGCAATGGCTTCTACGGCGTTGGTGCTGGTAAAGATGATCCAGTCGTATTCGCCTTCTGCGGCGCGCCGGGCGGCCTCCCGTAAGGGGCGGGGATCGGCGGGAGGCCCAATGGCGATTACGGGTAAAAAGATGACTTCGGCACCGAAGTCGCGCAGCGGAGCAGCGAGCGATTCGGCCTGATGAGCGGCGCGGGTAATGACGATGCGGCGTCCTTTCAGTGAGAGCATTTACCCAGCGAGAAGGCCGGCGGCCCCTTGCGCGAGCAGTTCTTCGGCGACGGCTCGCCCGAGTTGTTCGGGAGCGGAGCGGGAGCCGCACCGGATAGCGGAGACGTGCCGCGAACCGTCGGGGGAGACAACCACGGCCCGGAGTTTCAGTTGGTCTCCGGCGAGTTCGGCGAAGGCACCGATAGGCAACTGGCAGCCGCCGCCCAGAGCGGCGAGGGCGGCGCGCTCGCAAGCGACGCTTTGGCGGCTGGGCTCGTCGTCAAGTGCAGCGCAGATGCGGCGAGCGTCATCGTGTTCGCGGGTTTGAATGGCGAGCGCGCCCTGTCCGGCGGCCGGACAGAGCTGTTCGGGAGATAAAACTTCCGAGATTTCGTGTTCGAGGCCCAGGCGGCGCAGGCCCGCAACGGCGAGCAGAATGGCATCGTAGCGGCCTTCTTTCAGCTTGCGGAGGCGGGTGTCCACGTTGCCACGAACCGGCTCGATGATTAAGTCCGGCCGCAGGATTTTGAGTTGAGCGGCACGGCGGCCGGAGCTGGTACCCACAATCGCGCCGTTTCGCAGATCCTTAAGCCGGCTGCCGACAAGGGCATCGCGCGCATCCTCCCGTTTCGGGATCGCGGCGATCGCGAGTCCCGGCGGAGTGTCGGTGGGCAGATCTTTCAGGCTGTGGACCGCGAGGTCGATATGGCCGGCCAGCAGCGCTTCTTCGATTTCTTTCGTGAAGAGGCCCTTGCCGCCTGCCTGAACTAACGAGGCGGTTTGTAGGTGATCGCCTGTAGTTTTGATGATTTCAATCCGTGTCGCAACGTCAAGGCGGCTCGCGATGTGGCGGGCTTGCCAGAGAGCGAGTTGAGAGCCGCGGGAACCGATGGTGAGCAGAGTCAGTGGTCTCCCAAACGGAACATGCGGCGAACGGCGCTGACGAATTCTCCCTGGTGCGCCTGGCGCCGCATCTCTGAGATAGGGCCGTGAGCAATTTTGTTAACGATGCTGCGAGTCAGTGCTTCCAAAGCCTGCTCCTGATCGAGAGTCAGGGCGCCGAGTTTGCCGCGGTACCGGGTTAAGACCTCCTGGCGTATGGTTTCGAGCTGCTCCTGAAAGCTGAGTATGGTGGGAGTCACATCGCGTTCACGCAGCTTCGCTTCGAGCCGCATCACTTCTTCGGAGATAATTTTCTCGGCCTGCTGCGCCACATCGCGGCGGGCCTGCAGGTTGCGCTCGGAGAGGCGCTGCAAGTCGTCGATGTCGTATAAAAACGCGTGTTCCAGACTGTTTATCGCGGGGTCGATGTTGCGCGGCACGGCGATATCGATCAGAAAAACCGGCTGATTCTTGCGGATTTCGATGGCGCGGCGGACCATCTCGCAGGTCACCACATAACCCGGAGCGGCGGAGGACGCGATCACGATATCGATCTCGTTCAGGCGCTGCGGGAACAGCTCGTAGGGAAGCACCTGCCCTTGGAACAGCCGAGCCAGCTCGTTCGCGCGCTCGGGCGTGCGGTTGGTGATGACGATTTCGGCGCCCGCACGCAGCAGATGGCGCGCGGCTCCTTCCGACATCTTCCCCGCCCCGAGGATCAGGACGCGCTTTTTGTTTAACGTTCCGAAGATTTCGCGGGCGAGTTCCACACCGGCGTAGCTGACCGAGACCGCGTTCTGGCCAATTTCGGTCTCCGAGCGAATACGCTTGGCAACACTGAATGCCTTCGTGAGTACGGGTTCGAGCACTGTTCCGATGCCGCCGTGTTCGCGCGATACGTAATAAGCTTGTTTGAGCTGGCCAAGAATCTGCGGCTCGCCCACGATCATCGAATCAAGACTGGACGCAACACGAAACAGGTGCCGGATGGCCTCGCGATCTTCGTAGAGATAGAAATGGGAGCGCACCGTTTCGAAGGTGAGGCCGCCGCGGCCCGCGAGCATACCTTCGAGCAACGCTTCCGGCGGGGTCCCGTTGCTCAAGGCGGCCATCAGCTCCACGCGATTACAGGTCGAAAGAATCAGCGCTTCTGTAGCACCCTTCTGCTGAATGTGGACGAGGGCATTCGGGATCTCGTCGGGGCGGAACGCGAGCTTTTCGCGCAATTCCACCGGGGCCGTCCGGTGATTGATGCCCGCGAGTGCCAGTCTCATCGATTCAAGAACACCCTCAAGCTGGCGTGTGTGGCCCAGGTGATGATGGAGCAGCCCAAAACGCTTACGGCGAGCCAGGCGATGCGGCGTCCGCGCCAGCCCGCCGAGACGCGCAGAAAAATCATGGCCAGATAAAAGGCCCAGGTGAAGAGGAAAAACGCGATTTTCGGGTCGCCGATCCAACGCGTGCCGCTATCGACGAAGGCCCAGATGACACCGGTAACGGTTCCGACCGTGATGAACACGAACCCGGCATTCATGGACTGCGTGATGATGCGGTCGAGAATGGCGAGTGGAGGCAGGCGGTTGGCGGAAGGAGTGAGCTTCTTGTGCTTCAACTGCCGTTCCTGGAGCAGATAATAGACGGAAGCAACCGCCGAGAGGATCAGCGCGGCAAAGCCGATCAACACAGTGGAGATGTGCACCACGAGCCAGATATTGCGAATTTGCGGGCTGCTCCAGGTGGTCACCGGGAACTCGGTGGCTCCGATGAGCGTCATGAAAAATACCAGGGGAAATAGACAGATCCCGAAAATGGAAATTTCGTAGTAGCTGTACGCGAGCAGAAACAGGACCGCGATGAGGAAGGCGCAGAGCGAGCTCGTCTCGTAAAAGTTGTTCAGAGGAAGATGCCCGGTCTCCGCCCACAGTTCCACGATGGAGACAAAGTGGAACACCGCTCCGGTTCCAAACGCGATCAAAGCCGGAACGAACAGGCGGGTGCTTTTGCGGAACAGATAAATCAGCGCGTACAGCAAGCCGCAGGAATACAGGGCGGCAGCCGTCCGCAGCCAGACAACACTCATAGCTGGGGGACTCTTCTTGTTTTAAGCCAGAGGACTCTTCCTTTCAGTATAGGTTCTGTAAAATTTTGGTGGCCGTGAGACGGGACGCGTGGCTTCGATCATCTAAGTGAGTGATGGTGGTCGTAAAGCACCGATATCCGGCCGGATAGTGGAAGGGAGTTTAAGCAAAATTCATGGACGGAGCATTGAGTGGCAAGCGGGCACTAGTGACGGGAGCATCGAAAGGCATCGGCTTCGCCATTGCGGAGGCTCTTCTGCGCGAAGGCGCCAACGTTCTGATTTGCGCCCGGAATAGCGGCGAACTCGAAAAGGCAGCCTCCGGATTGAAGCAGAGCTCCAGTGGAAAGAAGGTGGCGGCGCAGGCGGCGGACGTGAGCAAGAGCGAAGAGGTGGCGCGGCTGTTTGAGGCGGTGGACCGCGAACTGGGGGGCTTGGATATCCTGATAAACAATGCCGGGTTGGGCATCTTCCGGGCGACCGCGGAACTGACGGTCGAAGAGTGGGACCGCGTGATCGGGACGAATTTGTCCGGCGCATTTTATTGCAGCCGCGAGGCCCTGGAGCGTTTTCAAAGGAGCCGGGGCGGGGCGATTATCAACATCAGCAGTCTGGCGGGAAAGAACCCGTTCGCGGGCGGATCTGCCTACAATGCTTCGAAGTTCGGGATGACCGGCTTTAGCGAAGCGATGATGCTCGATCACCGGAGCGATAACGTGCGGGTGAGCTATATCATGCCCGGGAGCGTGGACACGGCGTTCGGGGGCGAGCGGGGCGCGCAGCACGCTTCCTGGAAGATCGCTCCGGAGGACATCGCGGAGATTGTGCTAGGTATTTTACGGATGCCGGAGAGAACCCTTATTAGCAGAGTCGAGGTGAGACCTTCGCGACCGCAAAAGAACTAATAAGAAAATTCCTGAGGGGCAGACCTAATAAGCGCCGTGAAGGGAATGGATTGGCTGCACGATGAAGGAAAGTAGGAAGCAACGCCGCGATGACACTTGGCACGCGATTTGCTTGGGACTAAACAGAGGCGTAAAAAATTCTGAAACCGGACGCCAAGGATTTGATGCGACAGAATCGAGGCACCCGGCACATGAATAGCAAGGAAGGATCAACAGATATGAGCCGGCTCCGGAAAGTACTCGATCCCACCAGGACGGGTAAAGATGCCGAATCACTCGAAAGGACGTTGCTGAAGCTGGTGGTTGGCCAGGATGAGGCGGTCGAGCAGATCGTCAACATCTACCAGATGCACCTCACCGGTCTTTCCGCGCCGGGGCGCCCGGTTGGCAACTTTCTTTTCTTAGGACCGACCGGCTCGGGCAAGACCCGCACGGTGGAAGCGACGGCCGAAGCGCTCGTCCACAATCCACGGGCAGTAATCAAGATCGATTGCGCCGAGTTCCAGCACAGCCACGAGATTGCCAAGTTGATCGGCTCGCCTCCGGGCTACCTGGGACACCGGGAAACTCACCCGCTGCTCAGCCAGGAAGTGATCAACCAGCACCATACGGATACCGTGAAGCTGAGCTTTATCCTTTTTGACGAGATCGAGAAGGCGAGCGATGCGCTCTGGAACCTGCTGCTGGGCATCCTGGACAAGGCCACGCTTACATTGGGCGACAACCGCAAGGTGGACTTCTCCCGGGCGATGATCTTCATGACCAGCAACCTGGGCGCGACTGAGATGAGCGCGCTGGTTTCTCCGAAGCTTGGCTTCCAGAAGAACCTGGCCGGCACGGAAACCGGGAACACGCAGGAACAGCTCAACAAAAAGATGTCGAAGAGCGGCATCGAGGCGGCCCGCCGCAAGTTCACGCCGGAGTTCATGAACCGGATCGACAAGGTGGTGGTGTTCAAACCTTTGGGTCAGCCTCAGTTGCGGCGCATCCTGGATTTGGAATTGAGCCAGGTACAGCAGCGGATTTTCGCCTCTCCGGTGGATAAGTCCTTCGTTTTCACGGTCTCCGACGCTGGGAAAGAGTTCCTGCTGGCGGAAGGAACGGACGTGAAGTACGGTGCCCGTCACCTGAAGCGAGCCATCGAGCGGCTGCTGGTTCATCCCTTGTCGAACCTGATGGCAACCAATCAGGTCAGTGCCGGCGATTGGATTCAGGCGGATATCGATCCGGACCGGAATTGTCTCCTCTTCACGAAGGAAGCCGAAGGCTTGGGAGTGCATGCCATGGCCAGCATGCTGGGCGACACGGTCGAGATCCCGGCGGCGGCAGCGGCAGCACCAGCTCCCGTAGAGAACGTGAAAACGATCGCGAGATCGAATTCGAAGAAGTAAAGATCCAAAGAACCACGCATTGAAAAAGGCCGGGGTGATTGCCCCGGCCTTGTGTTTTTGCGGAGGACTCGTGGCCTGAAGGCCACGACGGCACGCTGAAGCGTGCGCTACGAGCGCGATTACTGCTTCGCGGAGGCAGTTTCGGTTTTGGCGGTCTTATTGATGTTCTTGGCCTGATCGAGGTGTTGCTGCAGAATGGGCAACGTCTGGGAGGCGAATTGTTTGATGGCCGGGTTCGTTCCATTCTGGGCCTCGTCCTGGAATTCCCGAACATCCTTTTCGTGATCCTTCACCTGCTCCTTCATGTAAGCCTTGTCAAACTGCGGCCCAGACAGTTTGGAAAGCTTATCGATGCGGGCCTGCTCTTTTTTGTCGAGAGTGGTCGGCACGGCAACACTCTCCTTGCCGGCTACCTCTTTCAGTTGGTCGTTCGCTTTAGTGTGGTCGGTTACCATCCGTTCGCCAAACTGCTTCACAGCATCACTCGAAGCCTTCTGCTGAGCGAGCTTCCCGAGTTCGACCTCAGCCAGGCCGCCGATAGCAGCTTGTTTGAGGAACTTCTTATCATCCACCTTTTGAGGTGGCGCAGTGGTCTCCGGGAGAGTTCCAGGGGTTTGCGCAGTAGCCCCTGGAGCGCCGGGAGCACCCGGTGCACCGGGGGATGTTTGCGGGGTCGATTGAGGCATGGTCTGCCCGGCTCCCGGGCTTTGAGCCAGAGCTGAATTCACGGGCGCCAGGCACAAGGTGGCTGCGGAGAGCACAATCGTACTAAGCAGAGTAGATTTCATACGTTTTTTCTGGCGCATGCAGGCGAGTGACGGCCAGCGGGCCGGCTCGCCAGGAACTCGCAGTTCCGCAAGCGTCAGTCTCCTGCCTTTAAGACACTAGCCCGGGCCGCGAAGGTTTCACGGTGGCGTATGTAGCTGGGGAAGCGCAGGCGAAAATGCCTGCTCTACATGGCGATTTGTGTGACACTGATACGCATGGCGAGTACTTCTGCGAGGATAGGCGTTGTTTCTTCAGCGCTATCAGGCGTGGAGGTGCGTTCCTGCCTTGGCACTATTCTGAGCAGCGCGGTTTTCCGACGATCTGCGCGGCTCGCGCGGTTTTTGAGGTTCCTGATAGATCAGGCTCTCGATCCCAACTGCCGGGCGCTCAAAGAGTACACGATTGGGGTGGAAGTGTTCGACCGGCCCGCTACTTATGATCCGCGATTGGATCCGATCGTTCGGGTGGAAGCGCGCCGGCTTCGCGCAAAGCTGCGCGAGTATTACGAAGAGGAGGGCGCGAACTGTCCGGTTCTGATTGAGATTCCCGACCGTGGTTACCTACCCGCCTTGCATCCTCGAACAACTGCAGCGCAGCAGCGCGGCGAAACCATTTCGCTGGTCATCTTGCCTCTGGTCAGTCTGGAAGCAAGCGCGAGTCTTCGCTCGTTTGCCGAGGGCCTTACAGATGAGATCTCGTCGACATTGTGCGGCGTACATGGACTGGAACTCGTGGCGCGAACATCGGCCTTTCAATTTCGCGACCGTCCCGGCGACATCCGGGATATCGGAGCCGAACTGGACGCGGACTATGTGCTGGAGGGAAGCGTACGCAGAGAGCGGAAGCGTGTCCGGGTTCTGGTCCAGATTGCCAGTTCGAGTTCCGGGTTTCGAGTCTGGTCCGGCTCTTACGAGCAGGAAATCGATTCCGTCTTTGCCGCGCAGGCGGAAATCGCCCGGCGCATCGCTTCGGATCTGAGCTGCCAGAAAATCACGGCAAACAGAGAGGTCCAGCGGACGAGCGCACGCACAATGCTCGCTCTGTACCACAAAGGCCGGCGGTATCTGAACAGCCGCACAAACGACGGCATCCGGCGAAGCATCGAGTGCTTCCAGCAAGTGATTGAGCGCGATGCCACGTGCGCGTTGGCGTATGCGGGGCTGGCGGACGGATACAGCCTGGGAGCGCGATACGACGTGCTTCCGCCGCAGGAATCCTGGCGAAAGGCTCGCGCTGCCGCGCTCGATGCGATTCGCATCGACTGTTCTCTGGCGGAGGCGCACACAGCGCTTGGATTCATCGAGCTGCACTATGTGCGGAACACGTCGAGCGCCGAGCGGGAATTCTGCACGGCGATTCAGTTGAACCCCCGCTACGCGCCCGCGCGGCAATGGTATGCCTGGTGTCTTTTGGCCAGCGGCAGAGCCGAACTGGCGATCGAGACGATCAAGGCCGCGCTGGATCTGGATCCTTTGTCTCCAAACGCTCGCGCGGACCTTGCGCTGGCGCTATACTTCTCCAGGCGCTATCAGGACAGCGTCGCAGAATGCATCCGCACGCTTCGCTCGGCTCCGGGCTTCTACCGCGCGCATCAGTTGCTCGGTCTCAATTTCCTGGAGCTGCGCGAGTACAGCAAGGCCATCGAACACTTTCACCTGGCGATCTCGTCCTCCGGGCGGAACAGCCGGATCATCGTCCTGCTGGCCCATGCTTACGCCGCTACGGGCCGTTTCGACGAAGCTCAAAAACTGGCTTCGGAACTGACCTCGCCTAAGGCAGTTTACGTTCCCGCCATCGACTTCGCTCTTCTCTATTCGGCGTTAGGCGACTACGATCGAACATTTCAGTTTCTGGAGAAAGCATTCCTCGAAGATGAGGGCGAGTTGATTTGGATGCCGGTGGATCCGATCCATGACGGCCTTCGCGGCGATGCCCGGTTTATTCCGTTCCTGCAACGTATCGGCGTAGGACCGGATGTAAGAACGATCACGACACAGTAAAACGTTTCTTCTTACTTTCTCGCGCGTTGCAGTTTGGGTATTCTGAGTCCGTCTAAGCAGACTGCCAGGGGGCCACGCATGCTCAAGAACGCTGTTTTGTTTGCCGCTTTCGCCGTGTTCCTATGCGGAACGCGGATTTCCGCCCAGACTGCGGCTGCAACGCTCGCAGGGGTGGTTCGAGACGCGCAAGGCGCCGTGGTCCCGCATGCCACAGTCACCGCTACGGAGATTGCGACAGGCCAAAGCCGCCAGATTACGACGAGCGATTCCGGCGATTACGTGATCACCAATCTTTCGGCCGGCACTTACAAGGTGGAAGTTTCTTCTCCTGGATTTAAGACCAAGGTGTTGGAGTCGGTGGCCTTACAGGTCAACCAGACAGCTCAGCTCGATATCGCGCTAGAGGTTGGCTCGGTTTCCGAGCAAATCAGCGTGACCGCGGAGGTCCCGCTGCTAGCCACAGAGACGTCCTCCGTCGGACAAGTGATCGAAAACCGGTCGATCGAAGGGCTGGCACTCAACGGGAGGCAATTCTGGCAGCTCGTGGCTCTGACACCCGGCGCCAGTTACACGCCGGGCGGTGAAGGGACGAGAACGGGCGGCAGCTCGATCCGTGCCTCCCAGGTAAACGTACAGATCAACGGCACCGGCTTCATCTACAACGGATGGCTGCTCGACGGAACCGATATCACGGAGTATGAACAAGGCGGCACGAACGTGCAGCCGAACGTCGACGCGCTTAGCGAGTTCAAGGTGCTTTCGGCGGATATGCCCGCCGAATACGGCCACACGCCCGACATCGTGAGTGCGATCACGAAGAGCGGAACGAACGACTTCCACGGTACGGTGTTCGAATTTCTTCGCAACGACTTCGCCGATGCCCGCAACTTCTTTGCAACCTCGAAAAATGCGCTGAAACGGAATCAGTTCGGCGGTGTGATCGGGGGACCCATTAAAAGGGACAAGGTGTTCTTCTTTGCGGATATCGAGAATATGCGCCAAGTGCAGGGAATTGTCTTTAACGACACGCTGCCAACCAATGCCATGCGAACAGGCAATTTCGCCGGACAGAAGACGATTACAAATCCGCTCACCGGGAAACCGTTCGCGAACAACGTAATCCCTGCCGATATGATCTCGCCGCAGGCACGCTTCTTCCTGAACTACATGCCAACTCAGAGCCAAGGTGCGTTCAACGCTTCTCAGGATCTGACCATCTATAAGGCGGACATGAAGGTGGATGCGCAGGTTACGCAAGCCGACCATCTGATGACCCGGTACTCGATTGCGGACAATCAGGAAGCCGATCCCAATCAATATCCGGCGCTGGGTGTTCAACCGCTACATAGCCGCGCACAGAATGCAGTGATGACTTGGACCCATTTATTCGGTCCAAGACTCCTGAACGAGGCGCGTTTCGGGTATTACCGCGATTATTTCCTGTTCGGCGCCGTTCTTCCCGGCACGAACTACGATCAGGAAGCCGGCATCACCGGGTTCGAACAGACGCAACTGAGCCCGAGTTTCCCGCTCATTACGTTGTCCGGTTTTTCGGGGTTCAACGGCTCCGGAAGCAACAGCTTGCCGAAGGCTAACCGCATTCGCACCTGGGAGTACAGCGAAGCTCTCACCTACACAACCGGCAAACACAACATTAAATTCGGCGGGCAACTGTATCACCAGACGCATGGCTTCTTCAATGGGCAATCGCAGGAAGGTCAATTTGGATTCACTACTAACTACACCGGTAATGCATTCGGCGACTTCCTTCTCGGTTATCCTTCCAGCGTGTTTCGAGCGTATCCGATCGCCCTATACGGAAACTACGCGAACCAGTGGGCGGCCTTCGTTCAGGACGATTATCGTGTCACGCACAATCTCACGCTGAACCTTGGCCTCCGTTGGGCCTACAACCCGTTCTTCAACGGCATCAATGGCCAGACTTCGGCGTTCGATTATGCGACCGGCAAGGTTGTGATACCAACCACCAGCAGCGGAGCGCTCATTGACCCGATCCCGCAACCGGAAACGCCGCTGCTGCTTCCGCTCTTCACCGATCGCCTGTTGGGAACGAATCAGCTCGGCCTTCCCCAGTCGATACGCAGAACCGGCAGTGGGCAGTGGCTGCCGCGATTCGGGTTTGCCTGGAGGCCGGCGGCCAGCGACAGACTGGTGGTTCGGGGGGCATACGGAATTTTCGACGAGTTCCTGGACACAAACCTGACTCTGCAATGGGCGAAGGTGCCGCCGTTCGAGATCACCCAAACGGTAAACAACACGTTGCCGGCGCCGACTTTCAATTGGGCGAATCCCTTTCAAGGTCAGCCGCTGGTCGCGGGCAATCCACATCCCGGGCAAGCGTGCCCCGGAATCGGGCTTGTTCTGTTGACGTGCGTCACTCCCAATGTCTATTCGGCACCCGGCCAGTTACACCAGACTTACATGCAGCAGTGGAATTTTGCGGTCCAGACGCAGTTGGCCAAGAATCTTTCGCTGACTGTGGCGTACGTGGGAAACAAAACGGAACATGAGCAGTTGATCTCGGTTCCGGATAATGTTCCGGCTCCTGGCCCGGGAGCGATTCAGGGCCGCCGCCCGTACCGGCAGTGGGGCCAATTCTATATGGGCGAGACCAATGGTATTGCCAACTACAACGCCCTGCAGGCGACGCTCGAAAAGCGCTTTGCGAATGGATTCCAGATGCTCGCATCCTACACTTGGAGCCGGTGCATGGACACGGGCACGAATCAGTCCGGGCCCATCCAACTCTCCATGCTGTTCCAAAACTATGCGCCTTGCGATTACAATTTGCCACAGAACCTCGCGGTCAGCTCCGTATACGAGCTTCCGTTCGGCAGAGGACGTATGTTCCTCTCCAACGCGAACTGGTTCGTAAACGGAGTGTTGGGCGGATGGGAAGTGGCAGGCATTCTCACGGCGCGCTCCGGCCTGCCGTTTACGCCGGTCATTTCTGGGGACCAGGCAAATACCGGCCTCTCAGGCGAGCGGCCGGTGCTCGTCGGTGATCCTAATCTGCCGAATCCTACCCCGAACCGCTGGTTTAACGTGAATGCGTTCGCCATGCCGGCCAAGTACACGTATGGGAATTCCGGCCGCAACATTTTGCGCTCAGACAGCCTGATCCAGCTCGACCTGACGCTAGAGAAGCGATTCAATATCGCCGAGAAGACGCAGCTCGAATTCCGCGCGGAAGCGTTCAACATCGCTAACCGGCCTACCTTCAGCGCCCCGGGAACGTCCATCGGCTCGGCGTCGGCGTCCGTTGTGACGAGCACGCTCAATGCAAATCGGATCATGCAATTTGCGCTAAAACTGTATTTCTAAAGTCTGGAGCATTCAATGAGTAAACAAGAGGTCGACCGCCGCCACTTCCTGCGAACTGCGGGCGCACTTTCTACTGCGCCTCTACTAGCCCGAGGGGGGCTGCGGGCGGCTGCTTCGTCCAACCGGATGATCGGGATACAAATCGGGTCCGTCTCGTTTGTCGATGAAGGCACCGAACAAGTCCTCGACATCCTTCAGCAGAAAGGCGCGGTAAACACGCTGTTCCTGGCGGTTTTCACTTACGGCCGAGGCATCGCGGGGCGGCAGGTGCCGGGACAGCCGCTGCCGGACCATGGCAAGCAGGAATACGATCTCAACTTTCATGGCGGCAATTTCGCTACGCCGCATCCGCAGTTCTACAAGAACACCGTTCTCAAAGACACGCGTGCTCCCGACCACGGCAATCTGGATATTCTCGAAATGGTTCTTCCGGCGGCCCGCAAACGTGGAATGAAAACGATCTGCTGGCTGGAGGACGTCTTTCGGAGCGATATCCCGAACATTGAGCAACTGCAGGAAGTGGACCTTCACGGCAGGAACGCTAAAACTCTGTGCTTTAACAACCCGAACTATCGCGGCTTTCTCACCGGGCTGGTGGAAGATTATGCAAGCTCGTACGAAATCGACGGCCTGATGTGGGGATCGGAGCGGCAAGGAGCGCTCAGTAACTCGCTGGGTGCGATGCACGGGGGAGCGCACAACGATCCCGGCCGTGTCACCTGCTTTTGCCAGTTCTGCCAGACCAAGGCGCGCAGCCGCGGAATCAATGTCGAACGAGCCAAGCAGGGTTTTCTGGAACTCGAAAAATTTGTACGCGCCGGGCGAGCGGGCCAGAGGCCCGTCGATGGCTACTACGTCACATTCTGGCGCATTTTGTTGAACTATCCCGAGATTGCCGCCTGGGAGATGCTTTGGACCGATAGCCTGCGCGAGACTTACGCTGCGATCTACAAGACCGTAAAAAGCGCGAAACCCAGCGTGCCGGTTGGCTGGCACATCTGGCATAACAACTCCTTCAATCCGATCTACCGGGCCGAGCAGGACCTGCAAGTCCTCTCCGAATACTCGGATTTTTTGAAGATGGTTATGTATCACAACTGCGGCGGCGAGAGGATGGCCAGCTACATTGACAGCGTCAGCCAGACGATCTATGGCGACACTCCGAAGCAGATGCTGCTCGATTTCGAATACAGTGTCATGAATTATAAAGAACGCAGTTACGCGGAGATTCCGTTCACCGGTTTGTCGAGCGACTACGTATATCGGGAAACCAAACGCGCGTTGGATGGAGTTGCAGGGAAGAAGACGCTGATCTGGCCTGGTATCGACATTGACATACCGACCGCGATCAATCATAGCCGCTCCACTCAGCAGGGAACCAAGGAGGCCGTCCAGGCCGCATTTCGCGCGGGGGCTCCGGGCGTCATTCTTTCCCGAAAGTATTCAGAAATGAAGCTTGCGAATTTGAAGGGCGCCGGAGACGCCGTACGGGAACTCGGCTTCGTCTAAGGATAAACAACTTATGGACGAATTGAACCGGCGCGCTTTCCTGACCGCGATGGCCTCTGGAACCGCGGCGCTCGCCGCTCCTGCCGTAACCGCCAAAAAACCGAATCAGGTTATCGGAATTCAGATCGGTTCTGTTTCCTTTTTGGATGAGGGAACGGAGCGAGTTCTCGACATACTGCAAGAGAAAGCGTGCGTGAACACGCTATTCCTTGCAAGCTTCACTTACGGCAATGGTATTGCCAGCCGCCAGCTTCCCGGACATCCTTTGCCGGATCATGGCGTCCAGGCGTATGACGACGATTTTCACGGCGGCAACTACGCGACGCCTCATATGCAGTACTACAAGAACACGGTCATCAAGGATGTGAAGGCGCCGGATCACGGCAATATCGACATCCTGGAGATGGTGATTCCCGTCGCCAAAAAGCGTGGCGTCAAAGTGTTCCCCTGGAGCGAGGATGTCTGGAGCCCTAAGGTGCCGAATGTCGAGAAGATCCAGGAAAAGGATCTTTACGGCCGCAATGCGCGTACCGTTTGCTTTAATAATCCCGATCACCATAACTTTCTGCTTGGCCTGATGGAAGATTTCACCCGTTCGTACGACATTGACGGAATTATGTGGGGCTCGGAACGATATGGCGCGTTCGGCAACATGGTGGAATCGGTTCACAACCGTAATGGGAACGATCCTTCACGAGTAACCTGTTTTTGCAATTTCTGCCAGGAGAAGGCCCGTAAGCGCGGCATCAATGTGCAGCGTGCGTTCGACGGCTTCCATATGCTCGAAGCCTGGGTGCGCTCCTGCCGTTCCGGCCAGCGTCCGGCGGACGGATATTACACGACGCTTTGGCGCGTTTTGTTCCGCTACCCGGAGATCCTGGCTTGGGAGACCATGTGGAACGACAGCGTGCATGAGACTTACGAGGCCATTTACAAGCTGGTCAAATCGATTAAGTCGCAAATGCAGGTTGGCTGGCATGTCTGGCACGCCCATAGTTTCAGCCCGTTCTTCCGGGCGCAGACGGATATTCAGGAACTGAGTAAGTACTCCGACTATTTAAAGATGACCGTCTATCACAATCTGGGCGGCACCCGGATGGAGACTTACATCACGAGCACTCGAAACACCATTTATGGCGACATGCCGATCGACGAAGCGCTCGAATTCGAGTATCGGATCATGAACTATCGCGAGCGCGGTTACGAAGAGCTTCCCTACACCGGTTTGTCGCCCGATTACGTGTATCGCGAGACGAAACGTTGCGTGGAAGATGCCAAAGGAACAAATGTTCAGATCTGGCCTGGTATCGATGTCGATATCTCCAACATGGATCCGAATTTCAGCCGTTGCACGCCGCCGGTTACCAAAGAAGTGACGCTCGCGGCGTACCGCGGCGGCGCGCAGGGGCTAGTGATCTCCCGCAAGTACTCCGAAATGAAGCTGGCTAATTTGGCTGCCGTCGGCGATGCCTTGCGCGAGTTGAAGATCGCGTAATACGGCTCAATAGGATGAGTGCCCAAGAGCTGAGCGGCGTCATCGACATCCATGCCCACTCCGGCCCGGACAGCATTCGACGTAGTATTGATGCGATTGAACTGGCGCTCGCGGCCAGGCACTGCGGAATGAGTGGACTCGTTTTCAAGAACCATTTCGAGCCAACCGCGTCGCTGGCCTACCTGGTTCGCAAAGCAGTCCCGGACATCGCGGTATTTGGCGGCATCACCCTCAACCGCGCCATCGGCGGCATGAATGCCTGTGCGGTCGAACGCATGGCGCTCGTCAGCGGCGGCTGGGGCCGCTTCGTGTGGATGGGCTCTTTCGATACGGAAGCGCAGGTTCGATATGAAGGTTCCGGCCGGCCATACGTCAAGATCTCTGAAGGAGGCGAGCTTCTGTCCGGCGCCGCGGACGTGTTGGACGTCATCGCCAAACATAATCTCGTACTCGCGACCGGGCATTGCACTCCCGAAGAAGACCTGCTGCTCATTCGCGAAGCTCGCAAGAGGGGCATAAGGCACATCGTCGTGACACATGCCATGATGGCACCCATTCATATGCCTGTTGAACAGATGCGCGAAGCCGCGGATATGGGCGCTTACATCGAGTTCGTCTATAACGGCCTCGTCGGACCGCACAAAGAATTCGAACTGCCAGACTACGCAGCGGCGATACGGACCATAGGTCCTGAACGCTGCGTATTGGCGAGCGACTTGGGACAGGCAGTGAACCCGCTTCATATCGAAGGACTGAGTGCATTCTTTGCGGGATTGCGAGCACAGGGTATATCACAGATGGAAGTCGACTGTATGTCGAAAGAGAATCCGGCTCGTTTGCTCTCTGTCCATTGAGCCACTCCGCAGTTGAGATATCTTCTAACGGGAGGAGTTCGTAGTGAACTGGACGCGGAGAGGATTTATGGCATCGCTGCCAGGTGCTGCAGCAGCGATGTCGTTTGCGGCTCAGCAGGGGGCGGAAAATCGTAACGGGCACGGACCCATCAAGATCACAGACCTGGGGTGCGCCATTATCGGGCGGAACCCGACAGTTCGCATCGTCACCGATCAGGGTGTCTCCGGATACGGTCAGGCGGAGTCCGCGAAACCGTATCTCAAGCCGATGGTGCTCTTTTACAAGAACTATCTGCTGGGCGAAGATCCAACCGATGTCAACCGGGTCATGCTCAAAATCCGCCGGATGGGTGCGTTCAAGCCGTGGGGTTCAGCGGTGAGCGCCATCGAAATTGCTCTCTGGGACATTGCGGGACAAGTAGCGGGTTTGCCTGTCTACAAGCTGCTGGGCGGAAAAATTCGGGACCGCGTGCGCGCGTATAACGGTGGCGTCCGTTTTCCGATGACCGGGCAAACGCCGCAAGATTACGCAGAGAATATGGCCAAGATGAAGGAGGCCAAAGAGGGCTTCACGCTCATCAAGCAGGCGGTCGGGTTCCACAATCCGGCGATGATGCACGCAATGCCGAATGGATGGTATGACGAACCCCGAACGGGACCGCCGCACTCCGATCGCGGCTTGATGACCGAGCGCGGACTCGAGCATGTGATTGCCTGCGTGGAAGCAATGAAGAAAGTCCTCGGCGATGAGATCGGACTGGCACTGGATTGCGGACCGGGCTGGACAGTCAAAGATGCGATTACGTTTGCACGAGCGCTCGAACCGCTTCACATTACCTGGCTCGAAGATCTGATCACCGGCGATTACACGCCGTACCCGAATGCCGAGGTGTTTCGCGAAGTAACGCAAAGCACTTCGATTCCCATTCACACCGGAGAAGAGATTTATCTTCGTGAGAATTTCAAAGATCTGATCGAAAAGCAAGCAGTCAATGTCGTCGGACCCGATCCGGAAGACGACGGCGGGCTGGCGGAAACGAAATGGATTGCGGAGTACGCCGATTTACACGGCATACAAATCGCGCCGCACGGAGTTTTCGACGGATTGATCGGCCTCGCCGCGCATGTTCATCTGGCGGCTGTCTTGCCGCAAAATTACATTGGTTTCGAGTACCCTGTCGGGCAGCCTGACTGGTGGTATCAGATTGTGGACGGCTTGCCGGACCCCATCATGAAAAAAGGATTTATCGATGTCTGGGACCGGCCGGGGCTGGGCGTCACGTTCAATGTTCGGGCGGCCAAGGCGCATCTATCGGAGGAAGACCGTGGGTTCTTCGATTGATGGTAGTTGGCTGCCCCCTCGCTCACGCTCGGGGTTCTGAGCGTAAGAGAACTTTCAAGATGCCAGGACGGGCGGCTTCGGCGAAAGCGGCCGGGGCGTCACGAAGCGGGAATTCGCTCGACAACATGCTTTCGACGTCGATCTTGCCGGTCCGTAACAACTCGATGGCCGGTTCGAAGCGGCCACAGCGCGAACCGACGAGCGTGATCTCGTTGACGATGACGCTGGCGCTATCGACCGGCACTTCGCCATGCACGGTGGATTTCATGATGAGCGTTCCTCTCGGGCGAGTCATCGCAATGGCCTCTTTGAGTCCTTCCGGGGATCCGGTCGCATCGACCACTAACTGAAATGCAGCGCGCGAGTGTTGCTCTTTATTTGAAGTTTCAATGCCGACATTGCGGGCGATCCGCAATTTCTCTTCATGGCGGCCGAAGAGTGTTACGTGCGCGCCGTGCGCGTGTAGCACCTGCGCGATCAAGAGGCCGAGTTTGCCGTCGCCCAGAACCGCGGCGCGCTCTCCGGACGGGATGCGCACCTGATCGAGGATCTCGCAAGCCGCCGCGAGCGGTTCGATAAACACAGCTTGTTCATCGGAGATTTCAGGTGGGATAAAGTGCAGATTGGCTTCGGGCAAGGTCAGGAATTCGGCGAAGGCGCCGGGGTGCTTGACGATGCCCAATACGGTCCGGTTGGGACAATGGCGGCCGAGTCCGATCACGCAGAAATCACAATGGCCGCACGCCAGATTGATTTCACCCGCTACGCGTTGGCCGATCCAGGAAGGGGTGTCGGCCTCAATCACGCGGCCGACAAACTCATGTCCTGGAATTCCGCTGAATCCGTAGTAACCGCGCTGCAGTTCCAGATCGGTGTTGCAGATGCCAGCCACCAGCACCTGAATCAACGCAAATCCTGCCGGACGCGCGGGCCGCGCCGCCTCGTGAACGGTAACCCGCCCGGAATGGAGATGGACGGCAAGCATACCGTCCATTTTCTAATTCGTGTTTACCAGCGGTTCCGGCTGCCGCCGAAGTCGCGCTGACGGCCGCCATTGCCACCGCCGCCCGAGCGTTCCCGCCGCTCCGGCGGACGAGCCTCGTTCACTACCAGCGCCCGCCCCATGAGCGCACGTCCGTTGCACGCCTGCACCGCCTGATTGGCGAGCGCGTCGTCATTGATCTCAACGAACCCAAATCCTCTGGCTTCACCGCTGAAACGGTCCCGAAGGATGTTCACGCTGTCGACATGAACGCCGGCCTCTTCAAAAAACGACTGTAAATCGGCTTCAGTTGCCTTGTAGGGCAAGTTCCCTACGAAGAGCTTTGTCACTTAATTTCTCCTAACTGTTGTTCGGATCTGCAGGATTATCTGGGTTGGCCATCAACGAAGGAAGTCACGCACCAAGGGGAAAACCGACAACTCCAAACTGACTTTTCTATAGTCCCATAAAGCGATTCCTATTAGAAGCCCTAGGGCTCCCGACCCGAAATTCTACTTAGGAGAGGTCTGAGGCCGCTTGCTGATGCGCGCGGTTCTGAATGGAAACAGAACCGCGACTGTGAAGGTGCGGCTGCTCACCTTGGCGTGATCAGGCCGCCGAGTTTGTCCTGCTCGGTTGCGCTTTGCCGCGGAAAGCGCGTCGAATACGCTTCGAGATACTTCAGTCCGGAACCGGTGTTGTAAATGACAATCTGTTCATCGGGCTGCAAGAATCCGCTTGCCAAGAGACGTTTAGCAGCGGCCACGCAGCCGCCGCCCTCCGGCGCGGGGAAAATTCCTTCGCACGCCGCCGTACGGAGGCCCGCGTTGAGCATTTCCTCGTCAGAAACGGAAATGACGGTTCCACCGCTTTCGCGCACAGCGCGCAACACCAAAAAATCGCCCAGCGCTTTCGGTACGCGCAAGCCGCTCGCCACGGTGTGGGCGTTTTCCCAGAATTGGCTCACTTCGGCATTCTCTTGGAAGGCGCGCGTGATCGGCTGGCAGCCTTCGGCTTGCACCGCGATCATCTTGGGGCGTTTCGGGCCTATCCAGCCCAGTTCCTGCAATTCCCCGAAAGCTTTCCACATGCCGATCAAGCCAACTCCACCGCCGCAGGGATACAGAATGGCATCGGGAACCTTCCAGCCAAACTGCTCGGCCACCTCATAGCCCATCGTTTTCTTGCCTTCGATGCGGTAAGGCTCTTTGAGCGTGCTGACGTCGTACCAGCCTTCGCGTTCTTTGCGTTCCGCAACAAGGGCGCCGCAATCGCTGATGAGGCCATCCACCAGCGTGACCCGCGCGCCAAAGGCTTTGCACTCGATGAAGTTCGATTGCGGTACGTCGCGAGGCATGAAGATGTGAGCTTCCAAGCCCGCCGCTGCAGCATAGGCCGCGAGGGCGCTGGCGGCATTCCCGGCGCTCGGAATAGCGAGTTTGCGGAGGCCAAGTTTCCTGGCCATGGTGACGGCGCAGGAGAGGCCGCGCGCCTTGAAAGATCCGGTGGGATTCAGCCCCTCGTCCTTGATCCATAAATTACGCGCTCCGATTTCCCGGCCCAAAGCCTCGGCTCGAAGCAGCGGGGTCCAACCTTCCTGGCGGGTGACGGCCTCGCGCGCATCCGCAGGCAGCACGGGAGCGTATCGCCACATGCTTGCAACGCCGCCGGGCAGCGCCTCTTTCTTCCAGTGCTGCTTAACGCCGGCCAAGTCGTAGTGGACCAGCAACGGTCCGCCGCAGGAGCACAGGTTCAGCACGTGCCCCGCTTCGAATGATTTTCCGCAGCGGGCGCAGGTCAGATGAGAAGGTTGTCCCATACCTCTGCCATGGTACAGAGTCTGCTATAGAGAAAATTTTTTAATAATCCGGTATTTCCTACACGCGCCGCTAATCGGATTTATGCGACAATAGCGAAAGTCAATAATAATTCAGCCGAAGGAGGGCATTTGCAATACCCGCTTAGCCCTGACGAACATGCTGCCATGACGCGGTACGTATGCGGCATCCGGAAACAGTTGCAGGACGTATCTGATCTGTTTACAACGCGATACGGGAAGACCAGCAGTATCGCCGAAACGGCCGTGAAAGCCCTTGTATCCGCCGCTCTGCTGGAGCATGAGCTGGTGAGTTTAGCTAATCACGAAGAGCCAAGCGAGTCCGAAATCGAGGAAAGCGTCGCCACCGCAGCCTAGTCTTCTTAAATGCCTGTTCAGGTTCGCTACGCACTGCACTTTGTCCCGCTGCTTTTATCTCTAGTCCTCGCTTGCGGTCAGGAAACCGTTCATCTGAAGAACGGTTTTTCGCTGGTTGCGGATTCGCATACGCAAACGGGCAACAGGATGCTGTTGCGGACTGGTACGGGGACGTTGGAGATCCCGGTTGAGGATATTGCGGACATTGAAGAGGGCCCATTAGCAATGGGCCCGCAGGCTGACAGCCTGCCCCACGAGAGCTCATCATCCGAAGATGTGCTGGGTGCGGCGGCGGTGGATCAGCAGATTCCGCCCGAATTGGTTCGCAGTGTAGCGAAAGCTGAGTCCGGTCTGCAGGGGAACGTCGTTTCTCCGAAGGGGGCGCTGGGGTTGATGCAGTTAATGCCGTCCACGGCCCGGGAACTGGGGGTCGATCCGGCGCGCGCCGACCAGAATGCGGAAGGAGGCGCGAAATATTTGCGGGAATTGCTGCTGCGGTATCACGGCGATTCGGCACTCGCGCTTGCCGCCTACAATGCCGGACCGGGAGCTGTTGACCGGTTTGGCGGTGTTCCCCCGTATCTCGAAACTCGCCGTTACGTGTTGAAAGTGCTGCGGGAATATGAGCGGCAGCACAAACGGGAACAGACTCCAAAGATCAATAAGCCCAGCGCCACAAATTAGCGCCTGCCGTATAGCCAGCTCCCACGGCTGCGAATAATACAAGATCACCTTTCTTGAGGCGGCCTTGCTGAATCGCATCCTGAGTGGCAAGTGGAATGGTGGCGGCGGTGGTGTTTCCGTATTTATCCAGATCGATCAGGACATTTTCCTCTTTCAGGCCCAAGCGCTCCGCGGTCGCGGTGATGATGCGCTTGTTGGCCTGGTGCGGGATCAGCAACTTCACATCGGCAGGCGAAAACCCGTGCTTCTGAAGCAGGGCTTCGCAGAGCTCGTACATTTTGCGGACTGCGAATTTAAAAACCTGCTGCCCTTCCTGCTTTACATAATGCAATCGCTGGGCGACGGTTTCGGCGCTGGGAGGCATCCTGCTTCCGCCCGCCGGCATGTTCAGAAAAGGCGCTCCTGACCCGTCCACCTCATTCAAATGACCGATAAACCCGCATTCGCCGTCGGCTGCCGGCTCAACGAGGAACGCTCCCGCTCCATCGCCAAAGAGAATGCAGGTGGCGCGGTCGGTGTAATCGATGATGCGGGACATGGTGTCGGCGCCGATGACGAAAACTTTGCGGTGCGTTCCGGCGCTAACGAGATGCGCGGCAACAGTGAGACCGTACAGAAACCCCGAACATGCGGCGATAAGGTCGAAGCCCCAAGCGCCCGTTGCACCAAGCTGGTTCTGAACCAGACACACCGTGGAGGGAAACATCATATCCGGTGTTACGGTGCAAACGATAATGGCATCGATTTCAGCGGCGGGAATTCCCCGCTGCGCCAGTGCTTCCCGCGCCGCTACCACCGCCATATCGGAGGTGGCCATGTTTTTGTCGGCGATGTGGCGCTCGCGAATACCAGTCCGCTCGACGATCCATTTGTCGTTGGTCTCGACCATGCGGGACAGGTCTTCATTGGTGAGTATGTTGGGCGGGACGTAACATCCCAGAGCGCTGATCTTGGCAGTAGGCAACCGGAACCTCGTGAATTTGCCGCGGGGAGCGGCGCAAAACTCCATGGTACAGTTGGGAAAAATGCAAGTCGAGACTGCTCTATTCTTTGAGTCGGTCGACCAAATTTACGAGCGGGTTTTTCGGGCCGTCAAGCCGCGCACCCCGGTTCCCGAAATTACGATCCGGTTTCGAAAATATGCGAATGCAAATAGCCGGATCCGCCTCGAGGACGGTACTCTTTTTGTCGATATCAGCGACTTGCTGGAAGCCGCTCCGGCACCCATTCAAGAGGCGCTCGCTTTTATTCTGATTTGCAAGCTCTTCCGGAAAACGCCGGATGCGGGCGTGGTGGCACGCTACCGGCGTTATCTGAATCGCGCAGACATCCGGCGGACATTACACCTGGTGAAGCAGCAGCGGGGACGCAAGGCTTTTCGCGATCCCGAAGGCGTGGTTTATGACCTATGCGAAATCTTCGAAGAGCTGAATTTTCAGTACTTCCATGGATTGATGGCGCGTCCGCAGTTAGGGTGGAGCCTCCGGCCATCCCGGACGACGTTGGGCCATTATGACCCGTCACACAACGTCATCGTACTCAGCAGCCTGTTCGATTCGGCAAATGCGCCGGAAATTGCGGTCAAATTCGTGATGTTTCACGAGATGTTGCACTTGAAATTCCCGACGACGCAAAGGGGCTGGCGGCGCTGCGTGCACACGCGTGAGTTTAAGGAATTCGAAAAGCAGTTCGAGAATTACGGGGAAGCGCAGGCCGCGCTAAAGAAGTTTGTGGAAGAGGTTAGCCGGCCAGTTGCCTGCGGGCGTGGTTCTGCCTAGGCTGCGTGAGCCGCGGCGATGTCGGCCACGTAGCTGTTCATCTCTTCGAGGCGGCGAATCAAGCTGCGCACCGGGAGAGAACGATAGCCTAAATAGCAGAAGAGATAATTTGCTTCCGTCCGGAGCACCGCGGCGGAAAACCGGAACTTGAGCCAGACCAGACGCAACGCCAACTGAGACTGGTCTTCCTGGGAGTTGGCCAGCAGAAACCGCGCTACGGCGTGCAAGCGGTTGAAGTCGGCAATCAGCCGGTTTAAATATTGCCGGAAGATATGCAGGCGGTCGCGCCGCAATTTCTTATAAAGCGATAAATCAAAGCCAGGCTGGCGGGACAGAAAATTGAAATCTTCTGCGCTCAGCAGCCGCTGCATGGGGTCGTAGGTCGCGGCCGAAAAGCTCTCGAGCCATTCCGGACTGATTTCCTCAATGCGGGAGCTTCTGGAAAGCCTCGCCAGGACGGGCAAGGCGAACGCGAGACATAGCCCGAACAGGATTAGGGGGGTAATGACCGCCAGCGATGTCAAGTTCGTCTCCGTAGTGTATACAGTACAAGAATATTGATCCAGTTTCAAGTACCCGGAGACCCTTTTTTCACGCCAAGCGAGTTATTTTTTATTAAAGTTGGCGATAAGGCCGGAATTGCCCGGTATCATATATCCGGCTATCCCGCCGAACGCTAGCGCCGGGCTGCCGCCCGGAGTAAGGCAGCGTTCATATCTTCCAACTGGCACATAAGACGGTGCTGGTCGGCGACGTTCCAGCGGTGCCCCAAGCTTACCGATTTGGCCTCGCCCTCGGCCGTAATGGTAAGCGCCATGTAGGCGAAGCATAGGCTCAAAAGGATAGCCATTGCGTTTCCTATACCCTGAGAAACCGAGTGAGAGACAAAGCTCTGGACCAGGAGAAGCCCGGTGTTTATTGCAAAGTAAGCAACGTATCCAATGCTGAAGACGACTAAGTTTCTAGGCAACCGCACGGGAAACCAGAGAATGAAGGCGAGAATCGCCAACAACGCCAGCAACGCCGCGCTACAAATCACGCGCTCCAAGACAAATGTCAGACCGAGAGCGCGGGTAATCGGATCCGCAGAGGCAACATTCAGGCCACCCGCCACATACTGCGGTTTAGCAGTGGATAGCGCAACCAAAATGGCCAGCACAAACGTCCCATTTAAGAGCTTGCGGGAAAACTTCAAAATACCGCGGAAATTCTCAAGAACGGCGTCGAGCAGCGCGTAAACCATCCAGAGCGATAGTATCCAGGCGATGACCCGCAGTCCAATAAAAGTGATCCCATACCGGGTATGCGCATTGGGCTCGTTCAATTCCACAAATGCAATGCCGGAGCTGAGCAGGTCGAAGAGCAGAAACGCGCAGAATACGCGATACACCGCGTGCAATCGCAGCAGCACTAACCGGCAGATGAGTAGGCAGGCAAGCCCATCACTGATAAATTGCGGAATTTCCCAACCGTGGGCCATTACGGCTTATTGCATGGTATTGCAAATTCTTTCGGCCGCGCAACATTGGTCCGGCAAGCAGCGGATTGATTATTGCAACGGCGGAAAGGGAGGATAGAATGACGGCGGAAAGGGAGGATAATAAGGGCTGGTAGCGGAGCCGGAACTCACTGCCGGTGGAAATGGAGGATAAAATGCTGGTGGAAACGGCGGGTAGTACCGGTTCACGGTCGAATGTGTCAGACTGGAGGTCGCTGGCGCGGCCGATAATGGGAGCGAGATTACACTAATTCCGATAGCGAACAACGCGAGGTGAAATAATTTTTTCATAAGGGTTGATTTCCAGTATTTGTTTGGTTTTTTGGGAATACTCTCGACCGTACGATAGCTTGCGCGGTACAGCGAACACTCATCCAGGGCCAACGTTTTCTATCAACGGAACGTAGGTAGTCCTGAGAGTACTGGCGTACCTTGTAACTGCAAATTATCCGTGTATTATTGAAATACGGCTTTAATGTGGAAACCGAGGATGATTCCTGGAAACCAGATAACATCCGATGATCTTTGGTCCCGCGAACTGGCCCAGATTGAGACCGCATACGGCCGGTTGGTTTATCTTGCGGCATTGCGTAACCCGAATACCGGGCGCTATGAACATTACGCATCCCCAGAGCAGTCGGCTAACATCGCGCTTCGGGCCATCCACGAGTCAATTTTTAAACAATGGATTGGAATCCCGCTGGAGCAGAAGAAGGCCGATCTGGAGCTGTACATTGCCGGACTGGACCAGATCGACAAGGCCGAGTTGATCGACGCCTGGCTGCGGCTCACGCCGTACAAAAACCTGGTCCCCGCTTCCATCCAGGGACCTGAGCGGCAAAAACACATTTCCGACTTCGAGGCCATTTTAGGCCTGCTTAAAAATGTGTATGGCGTCGCTTCCCCAGATCCAGACGCATAGCTACGCCAACAACCTGCCCCACGATCTCCGCATCGCCTGGAGACTTGTAAATTTCCGGTGGCACATGCGACGTGGAATGTGCCTGTAGAACCAGCACGCCTTCCCGCTCGACGCACCAGCCGCATCGAAAGCCTTGACGATGCTCGATGAAGTAGATGGGCCGCTCGTTTTCGTGAGCCCACCCGCCGCGCGCCACCCGGCGCTTGCTTTCATCGATTTGCACGAACGAACCCGGCGCGAGAATCGGATACATGGACCAATCGTCCAAACCGATGAATCCATAACGCTGCGACTGCGGATCGAGCGCGCGGAGCATGGCGGCCGGAAAACGTCCCCAGCGCTGAATCTGCCGGCTGAGATAGGACGTGCGCCGCAGATCGAGGCCTATATCCAACTCCGGTAACTCCAAGTACCCCTTTTCCGGAAGCGGCAGATTCATCAAATGCGTCTCTTCTAGCGGTACCTTCGCTGCGTCGGCAGCAAGGTCTTCGAGATGCACCCCATACCAGCCCAGCACCGCTGCGTAATCCAGCCGATAAATGGCGCACAGCGAGTACAGGCGGTAGACGGAGGGAACCGTGCCCTTGTTCTCAATGTCGGCCAGCCGGCTCAGGCCGACCAAAAATTCGTGATTTCCGCGCTGGTAGGCGATACGCTGGCTAGCTTCCTCCACGTCGCGATAGCGCAAATGAAGCCGTTCGCGCGCGCGCCGCAGCATCTGACCCGGTTCCTGCATTCCGCTAACGATCCCCATACCTTAACGCGAGCGGGAAACACCGCCGGAGAGCCTCGACACAAGCCGGAGCATTTGACGGCAGCCGCTCTTTTGTTCTGCTTTCAGAACAGCATAAAAATTTTACCACTGGATGTGGTCCGCCGTTCCTAGCGTGCCGCATTGCGTTTCCCCGGGCCAAACAGTACGTTTCGCGCAGTCTGACTTTAAGAACGAGCGGCTATGGAATGGCCCGGTTAGCAACATTTCTGGTACTAATAGGACTTTGCACGACCGAGGGGAGCGTTGCTGATCGCCAAACAAATGAGTGGAAAAACTAGATATTCCGTTGCATTCCAGGGAGAAAGAGGGGCTTTCAGCCAAGCTGCGGCTCAGAAATTCCTGGGAGACCGCGCCGCAGCGCGCCCCTGCCCTTCGTTTGCCAGCGTGTTTGCCGCGCTCGCCCGTGGAAAGGTGACGCACGCGGTAATACCCATTGAAAACACGCTGCACGGGAGCGTACACGAAAATTACGATCACCTGCTCGAATACGACCTGCCGATTGTGAGCGAAACCAGCGTGCGGATCTCGCACCAGTTAATAGCGATGCCGGGCGTGCGCTTTCGCGACATCCGGACTGTGTTTTCGCATCCCGTGGCGTTAAACCAGTGCCGCGGTTTTTTTGAAAAACACAAGCAAATACAGGCCGCGCCGTTCTACGACACAGCCGGAAGCGTGAAAATGCTCCGCGCGGAAAATCCGGCCGCCGCGGCCGCGATTGCTTCGGCGGGCGCTGCGGAGATTTATGGCGGCGTAATTTTACGGCGGAACATTGAGGACGACCGCCGAAATTTCACGCGATTTTTTCTACTTACGAAACAAAAACAACCGGCCCGCCCCGACACAGCGGGTTGGAAGACGTCGGTTGTGTTCTCAACTGCAAACGTGCCGGGCGCGCTCTTTAAGGCAATGGCTTGCTTTGCCTTAAGAGATTTAAATCTGACCAAGATCGAATCCAGGCCGCTTCGCGGTAAACCCTGGGAATATCTTTTCTATCTGGATCTAATGGGGTCTAAAGATGACACTTTAGTACAACGAGCCCTGGCGGATCTGGCCGAAATTTCCCAGTTCATCAAGATTCTGGGGAGTTATAAGCCCATTTAGCTGTCAGCCGTCAGCGATCAGCATTCAGCTAAATATCGTAGTACAGGGCGAATTCATAGGGGTGAGGCCGAAGCCGGACAGCTTCCGCCTCCGCCTTTCGTTTGTAGGAGATAAACGTCTCGATCAGTTCCTCGGAGAACACATCGCCCTTGGTCAGGAACGTGTGATCTTCCTCGAGGCAGGTCAGCGCCTCGTCCAGCGTTCCAGGCATGGAAGGCACTTTCTTCAATTCCTCGGGCGAGAGATCGTAGATATCTTTGTCGAGCGGCTCGCCCGGATCGAGCTTGTTCACAACACCGTCGAGGCCAGCCATGGTCATGGCCGCGAACGCGAGATAGGGATTGGATGCCGGGTCGGGCGGCCGGAACTCCACGCGCTTCGCTTTGGGGCTGTTCGAGTACATTGGGATACGCACCGCGGCAGACCGGTTGCGGCGCGAGTAAGCGAGGTTGACCGGGGCCTCGTAGCCCGGCACCAGCCGCTTGTAACTATTCGTGGTCGGGGCGATGATGGCGGAAAGCGCGCGCGCGTGGCGCAGCAGGCCGCCGATATACCAGAGCGCCAGTTGGCTTAATCCGGCGTAACTGTCGCCGGCAAACAAGGGCTTGCCGCCTTTCCACAGGCTCTGGTGCGTATGCATGCCGCTGCCGTTATCGCCAAACAGCGGCTTCGGCATAAACGTGACCGTCTTACCGTATTGGTAGGCCACGTTGCGCACAACGTATTTGTAGAGCATCATGTTGTCGGCCGATCTGACGAGGGTATCGAATCGCTGATCGATTTCGCACTGCCCGCCGGTGGCGACTTCGTGATGGTGGCATTCGATATTCAACCCGCATTCGATCATGGTGGCGACCATTTCGCTGCGGAGATCCTGGTAGTGGTCGGTTGGGGGAACCGGGAAGTAACCTTCCTTGTAGCGGGGGCGGTATCCCAGGTTGTTGTGTTCGCGGCTGGAGTTCCAGCGGCCCTCCTCGGCATCCACGAAATAGAAGCCGCTGTGCTGGTTCTGATCGAACCGGATGTTGTCAAAGATAAAGAATTCGGCTTCTGCCCCGAAATACGCCACATCGGCCACACCGCTGTTTTTCAGGTACAACTCGGCTTTTTTGGCGATCCAGCGCGGGTCGCGATCGTAGTGCTGGCGCGTGATCGGATCGATGATGTCCCCGAGCATTACCACCGTGCGTGTTTCGGCAAACGGATCCATGAACGCCGTCGCCGGATCCGGGATGATGAGCATGTCGCTCTCATTGATTGCCGCCCAGCCGCGGATGCTCGACCCGTCAATGCCGAAGCCATCCTCGAACGCGCCTTCGTCGAGCATGGTAATCGGATAGGAGATGTGCTGGCTCAGGCCGGGCAGGTCGGTAAAGCGGAGGTCGACTTGCCGGGCCTCGTTTTTCTTTGCGAATTCCAGAGCTTCTTGTGGGGTCATTCGTTCTCCAGTCAGCAGTATACGGATAGCCGCGTGGCAGCGGACGGGGATGCCAGGTGGTCCGGGGTAAGCCGATAGAATATCGCATTCGGTTTGGGAAGAATGAGCCACGGACGGACACAGATACACACGGATTGAAAGCAAAAGAATTCAAAAGCAAACAATCTGTGTGTATCTGTGTCCATCTGTGGCTCATCTCAGGGTTTTTGCAGCTTTTGAAACTCCTGCATTTCACGCTGCGCTTCAGCGCTCTTGCCTTGCTGCCGGTACATCTTGGCCAATCCGAAATGTGCCTGCGCCGCGAGCGGACTGTTTTTTTCGAAGGCAACAACCTTGTTCCAGGCTGATATTGCAGCCGCCGGATCGCCATCGAGCGAGGCGGCTTTGCCCAGCGCATACAGAGTCTCCGGCATATCGGGGCGGAGATGATCGGCCCGCGCCAATTCCGTACGCGCGGCTTTGATTTTGCCTTCTTCGAGCAGCGCATTGCCGAGACGATAGGCGGCTTCGGCGCTGCCCGGCTGAAGTTTCGCTTCCGCCGCAAATTGCTCCGCTGCTTTCGGCCATTGCTGCGCGCCAGCATAAAGCTGGCCCAGGGCAAGATGAATTCCGCGCGCGTCGGGACGCAGCCGCAGCGCCTCTTCATATTCTTTCTCCGCTTCGGGAACCCGCCGCAGCACAGCATAGTTCTCGCCCAGCGCCTGGTGGGCACGCGCCGAATCCGGATAGTTCGATTGCAGCGCATCGAAAGAATCTTTCGAAAGTAATCCACTCGCGCGGCCCAGATAATAAAGCACGTCCGGATCGTTTGGATGCTTAGCCAGGGCGGCTTCCAGATCCGCGACTGCCGCGGCGAGATTGCCGGTTTCGAGTTGGGCGATCCCGAGTCCGTCTTCGGCGTGAGCTTTCTCAAAATGCGGGATCGCCTGCTTTGCGTAGCCTTCGCTAAGCAATGCATAACCAAGCATCTGCTCCGCTCCCGGCAGATCGGGATTCAGTTGAATAGCGCGTTCGAGCGGCGCAATGGCTTCATCGTATTGCTTGGTATCCATGTAGGCGGCGCCCAGATTGACAAACCCCGCGGGAAGATCCGGAGCAAGTTCTGTTACCTTTTTGAACTCGACAATGGCATCTGCGAGCCTTCCCTGCTGTTTAGCGGCGAGACCGGCCTTGGCATGCTGAACGACATCGGGGGAAACCGCTTGCCACGCGAGACCCAATACGATGACTGCCACGTGCATCAGGGATGCTCCGGCTCTCGCACATGCAGAATCTGATCGGCGCGAACATCCTTGAGGTGCTGGCGAGTTCCGGAAGGCCAGCAAAGATAGACATCCGCGGATTCCGCGTTGCCGAGCCCGAAATGCACACGCTTGTCGCTTGCGGATTCGTAGCTGCCGCCGGAGTTCGCGTATTGCGTCTGGCCGTTTACTTGAATCCGTGTTCCGAAACCGTCGCGGTTGCTACGCGTGCCCTCGAGCGAAATGGTGAGCCAGTGATTGCTTCCGCCGCGGTTGTGAAATACGATTGGCTGCCCGCCCAGAACGCTCATCACGACGTCTATCCATCCATCATTATTCAAATCGCCAAAGGCAGCGCCCCGTCCGGCAACGGGCGTATCCATTCCCGGATCGACACGCTCAAACCGGCCGTGATGATTTAAAGCAAGGAGAGGCGGTTCGCGATAGCGCAGCGATGGATCGATCTGCTCGACGTTGTCCATCAGGTGACTTTGCGCCACAAAGAGATCCTTCCAGCCGTCATTATCAAAATCTTCGAGCCGCATTCCCCAACCCGAGCTGCCGGCCGACAGCACTCCCAATCCTGTTTGAAGGCTGCGATAGCTGAACGAGCCGTTGCCGTCGTTGTGGTAGACAGCATAGATCTGTTTCGCCAGGTTCGTGACGACAATATCCGGCCGCCCGTCGTTATCGTAATCCCGAAAATCCACTCCCATGCCCGCGTACGGTTTGCCATCATCCGAAAGCGAGACGCTGGCTTCCAGGGCACGTTCCGTGAAGGTTCCGTTCCCGTTGTTGTGGAACAGGAACTGCTCCATGCCGTCGTTGGCGACGAAGATATCTGTGTAGCCGTCGCCATCGTAATCGTTGAAGGCGACGCCGAGCGCGCGGCCTCTCTTCGCCGCGATGGCGGAGCGAATGCTTGCGTCCTCAAACGTTCCGTCGCCGCGATTGCGATAGAGCACGCTCGTGGTGGCGGGAAATTCACCGGGCGGGCAATAAGTCTGGCGCGCGCAGATTTTGCTATGCTGTGTGTCCCATTGCATGTAGCGTGTCACGAAGAGATCGAGCTTGCCGTCGTTATCGTAATCGAAAAATCCCGCGGAGACAGACCAGCCACCAGCCGCCACTCCGGCCTTTTCGGTGACATCGGTAAACGTGCCGTTACCGTTATTGTGATAGAGCGTGTTCTTGCCGTAATTGGTCACATAGATATCGGGAAATCCGTCGTTATCGTAATCGGCGACCGCGACGCCCATTCCATAATTCGCGTCTCCGGCATTGGCCAGCCCGGCCGCTTCGGTAACGTCGGTAAAATTACCGTCTTTATTCTGACGGTAGAGCCGGTTCCAATAGCGCGCATCGGAGCGGCCGAAACTTTCAGGCAATCGCATGGGATCAGATAATCGACCGCTGTTGACCAGGAAAATATCGAGCAGCCCATCGCGATTGTAATCGAGTAAAGCGACGCCGCCGCCCATGGTTTCGATCAAGTATTTCTGACGGGTGGGCGAATTGCGGTGCGTGAAATCGAGCCCGCGCGGCAGGCCGGCTTCAAAGATGGCCATGGCCGCAAGGGAAACGCCGGCCACAGCCAGCAAACCGTTCAACACCTTCTCACATGATTGCAGAACCCCGCGCGTAAGCAAGGGGCCATCCTCGGCCGCGGATACATCATTGACTCATTCCAGCTTGGCGTTTAAACTAGGCTAGCTGCATATTGCTAGCGTTTGAGGGGTATTAGTCTCATGTTCAAAAGATCACCACGTTTGTGGCTTGTAGGGATTTGCGCGCTCTGCTGTTTCGCTGTTGCGCCGGTCGCAAGCGCTCAGACGACGTACGGGTCCATTGTCGGAACAGTCACGGACCCGAGTGGGGCGCCGGTCCCGAACACTCCAGTCACACTAACGAACCTGGGTACGAACGAAACACGCACCCAGGACACCAACGGAGACGGGCTGTATCAGTTCGTCAGTCTGGTACCGGGCAATTACAGCGTTGCGGTAGAGAAGCCCGGTTTCAAACGTATTTTGCGTTCGCCGGTTACGGTGCAGCAGCAGACGACCACGCGCATAGATGTGGCTTTGGAAGTCGGTCAAGTGACACAGACCGTGGAAGTGACAGCCCAGACGCCGCTGCTTCAGCCTGAAACCTCATCGCTTGGCACCGTGATCGATCAGCGGAAGACAAACGAGCTACCGCTGAACGGCCGCAATCCGATGAACCTGGTTGCGCTGGTTCCGTCGGTGGTCCCGCAGGGCCAATCGATGCAGAATCCGAACGGAACCAACCCGTTCGCGTGGGGCAATTTTCAGATTGGCGGCGGTATGGCGAACCAGAGTATGGTGTGGCTGGATGGTTCACCGGTCAATGGCGGATATCTGAACATCACCGCGATGGTTCCGACCCAGGACTCCTTGCAGGAATTCAAAGTCGACACCAACAATCTTTCACCGGAGTATGGCCGGTTCGCCGGCGGGGTCATCAACTTTACGACCAAATCGGGAGGCAATGACTTGCATGGCAGCCTGTGGGAGTTTCTGCGGAACAAAGTCTTAAATGCCAACACGTTCTTTAACAATCAGGCAGGAATTAAGCGCGCACCGTTTACCCAGAATCAATTCGGTGGCAATCTGGGCGGGCCGGTTTATATTCCGAAGCTCTACGATGGCCGGAATAAGACGTTCTTCTTTGTGGATTACGAAGGCTTCCGGCTGCGGCAAGGCGCTACTTATACCGAGACGGTGCCTACAGTCGCCGAACGCGGCGGCGACTTGAGTGCCTATGCGGCGGCCAACGGCCTCACCATTTACGATCCTTTGACAACGTGCGACAGCGGAGCTCCGGGCTCCCCCGCCTGCGCGGGACGCGCGCAGTACAGCCGGACGCCATTCGCGAACAACGTGATTCCCACGAGCAGGATCAATCCCACTTCGCTGAAATGGCTGGCGCTTTACCCGCTGCCGAATGCTCTTGGTACTTCCAAAGGGCTGAATAACTGGGTGGGAAATACGAGCCAGGGCGGAAACAGCAATGAAACGGTCGTGCATATTGACCAGAATGTTTCCGATAAACAGCACATCAGCGGGCGTTACAGCTATTGGTACAACCTGAACCTGCCGATCGACCCGATGAATAATGGCGTGTGCCAGGACCGCTGCACGGAAACGTTCACCACCAACAATTTCGTTCTGGCCGACACGTATTCCATCTCGCCGACAACAATCTTCGATCTGCGGCTGAGCTATCAACGGTTTGCGTACGACCGCACGCCGGAGACGCTTGGCTATGACTTGACGCAGCTTGGCTGGCCGGCTTCGCTGAACAGCCAAGTCGCATTCCGGGATATGCCGATCCCGATTATCAATGGTTTCGATACAGCCAACACTTTCGGAAGCGCCGGGACCGGCAGCGTCATTATCGACCGGAACGACAACTACCGGATCGCCAGCACGATGACAAAGATTGCAGGGAAGCACACGTTGAAGTTTGGCGGCGAATTCATGCGCATCACGCACAATTATGCGCAGACGAACAATCCGACCGGCACGTTCAACTTTAACCCGGATTTGACCTCCAGCAACGCTGTGACGCAGACGGGCGGGGCCGGTTTTGCTACGTTTTTGTTGGGCTATCCTTCCGGCGGCGGCAATAGTACACCCAACCTGGTGGCCGGGCAGCAGCTTTACCCGGCGCTGTTTCTGAACGATGACTGGCACGCGACCAGCAAATTGACCCTGAACCTGGGTATCCGGTGGGAGCATGACGCACCCTGGACGGAACGGTTCAATCGTTTGTCGTTCTTCGATCCAACGTTTCCGAACCCGATTCTCAAAGCGGCGGGCATTACCGAGTTGGGTACCGTGCAACTAGTTGGCACGTACGCCGATCATTTGAGGAGCAATATCCGGCCGGACTGGAAGCAATTTGCGCCGCGTATCGGTTTGGCCTACCAGATCACTTCCAAGACCGTATTTCACGCCGGTTATGGCGTTTTCTGGCTGCCCAGCGACGTAGCCTGGAATTACAGCCCGAATAACGATGCCGTTAACAGCATCGGCACCCCGGTGCTCGCGACCATTTTCCCGGGCGTGCCGGCATCCACTATCAGCAACCCGTTTCCGTCCGGCATCGTACAACCTCCCGGACGCGATCCCAGCTATGCGCAGACTCTGTTAGGACGCGGTTTAACCGAGACCTTGCTGAATAATCCCTATGGATATGCGCAACAGTGGAACGCGGACATCCAGCACCAGTTCGGGCAGGGATTCCTGATCGATGTGGCCTACGGAGGGTCGAAGGGCACGCATCTTCCGATGCAAGCCAATCCGCAACTGGATCAGTTACCCGATCAGTTCCTTGCGTTGGGCACGCAGCTCACGCAGAGTGTTCCGAACCCGTATTTCGGAATCGTGACGGCACCAGGTGTCTCGTTGTCGCAAGCGACGGTTTCGAGAGGGCAGCTTCTGCGCCCGTACCCGCAATACACAGGCATGGGAATTGCGAACGAGGGCATCGGCAACTCCATCTATCACTCCTTGCAAGTGCAGGCGACGAAGCGCTTTGCCAACGGCGCTTCCATTTCGGTGGCTTATACGCACGCCAAGCTAATCAGCGACACGGACACGATCACCGGCTGGCTGGAAGGCGGCGGAGTGGGCGGCGTGCAGGACTACAACAATCTGAAGCTTGAAAGATCGCTCGCTTCTTTCGACACGCCGAACCGTTTGGTTGTCAGTTACGTGCTCGATTTGCCGTTCGGGAAAGGGCGGAAATATCTTTCCAATGCGAATGGTTTCGTGCAGGCGACAATCGGCGGCTGGGGCGTGGAGGGCGTTACCACGCTGCAAGACGGATTCCCGCTCCACTTTGGTACAAACTCGAACCGGACCAATTCCTTTGGCGGCGGTTCGCGGCCGAATACAATTCTGGGATGCGACGCTTCGATTTCCGGACCCATTCAAGCGAAGCTGACCGAATATTTCAACACGAGCTGTTTCACCCAGCCTCTGGCCTTTACGTTTGGCACCGAGAGCCGGACGGATCCGCATTTGCGGGGTCCAGGGATTGCGAACTGGGATTTCTCGGCGTATAAGGATTTCCCGCTGGCGCCGGAAGACCGCGTACGCTTACAATTCCGGGCGGAGTTCTTTAATATCTTCAACCGGACGCAGTTCGGGTTCCCGAATCAAACGATAGGAAACACGGCGCAAGGGGTGATCAACAGTCAAGCAAATACGCCAAGACTGGTGCAGTTAGCGTTGCGGTTGAATTTCTGAGTTGCTGACTCTATCCGATACCTTCCACTGCCTTCGGAACCGCTCGCCTGATCGCGGCACGCACCTGCTGCAACTTGGGACGCAACGTGAATCGCAATATAACCGTTGTTACTTCAGCGACGCCAAATCAATCACGAAGCGATACTTCACGTCATTCTTCAGCAGGCGCTCATACGCTTGGTTAATCTGTTGTACTTCAATAAGCTCGACGTCCGCAGTGATATTGTGCTCACCGCAGAAGTCGAGCATTTCTTGCGTCTCCCGTATACCGCCGATAAGAGATCCTCCAATTTTCTTGCGCCCGAAGAGTAGCCCCGGGATTGCGAGAGGCACCGGCTCCGATGGGGCGCCTACGAAATTCAGCATTCCGTCTCGTTTCAGAAGATTGATATATGCGTTGATATCGTGTTTCGCAGGGATCGTGTCGAGGATGTAATCAAACGTATTGACGTGCTTCTGCATCTCGGCGTCACCCCGCGAATTGACAACGTCGTGGGCGCCGAGGCGAACGGCATCAGCGGTTTTTTGAGGGCTGGTTGTGAAGACAACGACATGAGCGCCAAGCGCCCTCGCAAGCTTCACGCCCATATGCCCAAGTCCGCCCAGACCGACGATTCCGACTTTCAGGCCTGTTCTCACATGCGCGTGGCGCAGCGGCGAATACGTCGTGATACCTGCGCATAACAGCGGAGCAGTCGCGGCGAGTTCTAAGTTTTTGGGCACGCGGAGAACGAAGTCTTCGTCTACGACCACGCTTTCTGAATACCCCCCGTAGGTCACCCCTCCGAGGTGCTGATCTGGTCCGTTATACGTGAAGATTGGCTGGCTCGCACAGAACTGTTCTTCACCTTCGCGGCAGGCCTCGCAGGTACGGTCAGAATCAACCATGCATCCAACCGCGGCCAGATCGCCTTCCTTAAACTTGGTGACCGAAGTGCCGATTTTCGCCACACGTCCCACAATCTCGTGACCGGGCACACAAGGATACGTTGTGGGCATGATGTTCGCGAACTCGTTACGCGCGAAATGCAGATCGGTGTGGCAGATCCCGCAGTAAAGGATTTCGATCTGCACGTCTTTCGGTTTTGGCGTACGCCGGCGAATATTTATCGCCGCCATATTGGATGTAGGACTCTGGGCGGCATAGGCTTTCGCCGTATAGGTTTGCGGTGACGTAGCTTCGGGGGTGGGTTTCGCTTGCGTTGCGCTCATTGAGGTCTCCTTGCGAGCGAGGATCAGCCGTTGAAAAGATTTACGCCGGTGAGCCGGGATGAAATTTCTCGGGCCGCACCCTTCAATCGTTCTTAAATATCTTCCTTACGATTTTGTTCCTTGAATTTTCTTCCTGCTATGCTATCGCACCCGCCTATTCTTTCAAAATGGTTCCAGGGGTGAACGCGGCGGTTCTTGCAAGCGGTCTCACCGCCGGGATGGTCGCAGATCCCGCGCCTACTCGCTTCGCAACGCAACCGCCGGATCGGTATGCACTGCGCGGCGCCCCGGAAAGTAGCACGCCACCAGAGCCGTCGCCAGAAGCACGACGATCACCGCCGCATACGTCGCGGCATCAAACGGCTTAATTCCGAACAACAGCGATGCAAAGTATTGAGACGCTCCGAGCGATGCACCAATTCCCAAAGCCACTCCGATCAGTACCGGCCGCATTCCCAGCCCCACTGTCATCCGGAGAATACTCCCCGCCGTCGCGCCAAGTACCACCCGCAATCCAATCTCCGAAGTCCGGCGGCTGATGGCATAGGAAAGCACACCGTAGATCCCGCTGGCGGCAAGCAGCAGCGCCAGCCCTCCAAACACGCACAGCAACAGCGTATTGAAAAGCTGCGGTGTCACCGAACGTTGCACTACTTCATCGAACGAGCGCACGTCTGCTACGGGCAGGTTCGGATCAATCTCCGCTGCGATGGCGCGGATTTGCGGCGCCATCGCCAGCGGATTCCCGCGTGTATGAACCACAAATTCGCTCGTCAGCGCGTTCGCCCCGTTCGGTATATAAACGGTGAGTGCGGGCCCCGCGCCCAGCCCTCGCTCCCGGCTGTCGGACACCACCCCAACCACCTCCGCGTCACGATTGCTCTGCCCTTTCCAGAGCGTTACATGGCTTCCGATCGGATCGGTGTCGGCAAACAATAACTGCGCCAGGCGCTGGCTGATCATCACGTGACGCTGTGGTTCCGGCTGTCCTTTCTCCGCCCAAACCGGCCGGTCATGGCCGTTGAAATCACGCCCCCGGATCAGCTTCAAACCCGCTGCTTTCAGATAGCCCGGCGACACAATCCGCCAGCCGGCCCAAGGCACATCTTTCCCGCCCTGCTTCGATTCCCGAAACTGCGAATCAATGCTCATACCCGGATCCCATCCCACAATCGGCCGCGAGTTCACCGAGCCCGCCTCCACCACTCCTGGTAATGTCGAAAGACGTTCGCTGAAGCGGTCCAGGAATTGTTGCCCCGCTCCGTTTTCCCAGTACGATCCCGGAAAGTTGATAGAGAACAGCAGCCGATGCGCCGTCTCAAAGCCTGAATTCACGTGCGTAAGCCGTTCGAAGCTGCGTATGAGAAGCCCGGCTCCCACCAGCAAAAGCACCGAGAGCCCCACTTCGGCGGTCACCAGCGCCGAGCGCAGGCGGTTTTGGCTGCGGCTGCCTGTCTGGCGGTCTCCCTCCCGCAACGCTTCGGAGATATTGCTCGAAGGCGCTTGTAGCGCCGGCGCCAGTCCCGAAAAGATGCCCACCAGCACCGTTACGACGA
>Ga0070740_10000663_pt1 | contig 64187 bp, 83 predicted proteins | sample Coa_R2_FD_67286 | JGI IMG/M metagenome (GOLD analysis project Ga0070740, IMG submission 67286) | Surface soil microbial communities from Centralia Pennsylvania, which are recovering from an underground coalmine fire - Coalmine... | ecosystem: Environmental > Terrestrial > Soil > Unclassified ... | reverse complement strand
TTCGCGGCTGATTTCCAGTGAAAGATTGCGAGCTTTTCATCGTCGGGCGATAGTTTCTCGCCCGATTGCATACCCGGCTGTTCGGCACCCCAGTATTCGGGCATTGCGGGTGAGTTTTCGACTTCTTTTAATGTCCGCGTGACGGGAATTGCGCGCGATGAACTCGCGTTGCGTGAAAACATTCGATGCGTCATAACCTCGCTATGAATGAACCGAGGATAGGAACACTCGAAGGTGATTAAGCGCGGGGAATTTTCCGCGATCGAATCGGCTATGATTTTGACGTCGATCATTGAACGCTAAATCCTATCGCCCAGTGTCTCTTGCACGCGGCGAAGAAGTTGTTCGGGGGTTGAATCGTTTACAAGAAAAAGATCATAGTCGAGATATTTGTATTCGCACTCGGAAACGTGAGTGTCGATGATATTTGTGGTTGTGGCTGTGATAGTGTTCGGTTCAGGCCGCGAGAGGCAAATGATAAACCCGTTAAGTGACTTGATCATTTGCGCTTCGTTCACAAATCGCAAATCATCAACCACGACCTTCGAGAGGTGCAGAGTGCGAAGTTTATTGAGCCAGATGTTGACCCAAAAGTTATCGTGTATGTAATTCCTCCCCCATTCCGTTCCCAAGGTTTGCATTACATGGCGCGGCGAACGGTTCATGAAATATTGCGTGGGTTGTTCTTTGTATTCAGGATCGTTTAATAACTTCGTCGCGAGTTCGTGCGACGCGCCTTGATCGCGCAAGAGGTTATAAACCATCCATTTCAGCGATTCACTAAACGGCAAACGGGTGTAATTGTGGTGTGTTGTTAAATACCTGGATAACAAGGATTTCCCCGAGCCTTTAGGGCCACAAATAGCGATGAGTTTCAAGTTAGTGATCATTGGAGGTGTTATCCAAGGAAAAAATCAGGCACAATTCCCGGTTCCATAAAGATCACGGGTCTATGACGGAAGAGGCAATATTCCATTTCCTCCGCGATGCCTTTTGATTCGTGCCAGGAATCGAGTTTGCAAACAATAACCCCCCATGAATGATCGATGAAATGCTTGTCGAATGATAACCAAAAGGAGTGATCATCGCGCAAATCCTCGGGCAAAAATGGCTTCACGGCTTGACTGTGAAGGATCGGGCAGAAGATTTGAATGTTGTTTCTAATCAACAGTGCGGCGTTTTCCGCGATGTGTTCGACTGCTTTTTCTTTGCCGTGAGGATATTTGGCATACGGCGACGCGAGGTACCAGTAGGACATTCATTTCTCCGTGAGGGCATCGGCAGGGATTTCAATGTATTCAACCCCCGCCTCGTGCATAATGCGTTGTGTGGTGAGGCAACTGTCTTCCCAATGTTGAAGTGAGGTATTCAGGGGACAGGTTATGACCTGTGTAATCCCCGCTTGAATCATTTGCACCGCGCAACGTACACAAGGCGGAAGGCCTAGAATATCACCCGTCAAGGCCGAATGGCCGATGATATACATCGCGTTGCCTTTAGTCGCGATGCCACGTCGCGCGGCGAAAAGTATGGCATTCATCTCCGCGTGGATGATTAGGTCGAGTTTTATGTTGCGGTCATTCAACCGTTCGGCGGAATCGGTTATGCGTTGTGGAAAACCGTTAAACCCCGCGGAGATAATTCCACGATCCGGACTGACGATCAACGCCCCGACCTTTGTGCGCGGGTCTTTTGACATCCGGGAATGTTCGAGTGCGAGGCGTAAAAAATGCCTATCCCACCGGCGCGTCAACATTTAATCCTCTCATTTCCGGGTAATGGAACGTGAAGGTGAGTTCTTTCAACGTTTTAGCATCAGGTGTTGAACCGTGGTCGTATTCGCAATATACAGATACGCGTCTTGTGGTTAAGTGATAGGTCGTCGTCACTTCATCGTGAGTGATAGAGACTTTGACAACCGCATCGGCGTGATACGTGACGCTCATGAATTCAATCCCATTTCACTTTATCCAACCCCTTGGGGTTCGCCTCGTATTTATTCCCTTTGGAATCAAGTTTCCATTTGTGCCCCCAATTAAACCCCGTTTGGGCCTCGCAGGGGATGTAAAACTCCCGATCATTGTGCCGAAGTTTGATTTGCATTAAATCCAACGCCTCGCGCACAACGTCGCGTTCGTCGTCGTCAGTGCGGAATTGAAAATAAACCGCGTCGTGAAGTTGACTGAGAATTTGCACTCTGAGGCCCATATAGCGCCAGATGCGCCACAGACCGAGGTTGATGTAATCGCTCGTTGAGGATTGAAACATAAATGCCACGGCCGCACGCCAGGTTTCGGGATCATTTGGCCGGTCGAAGAAATCCCGTGGCCGGCCCATCATTGACGTCAAACGTCGTTTGGTTTGCAATTGACTGATGATAAATTTGTGCATCTTGTCGATGCACTCAAAGGCGGTCATATAGCGATCGTAAAAATCTCTGACGAGTGGCAAGGGGATTTGAGTTTGCCGGGCCATGTTATCCGGCTGGCCGAGGTAATTCGTGCCATGTGCAAGGCGTTTGCTCGCATCGCGGAATGTGAAATGCCTGTGAAATGTCCGCTCGGCAAGTTTGCGGTCTTTGGATAAATCGCCCGTCCACGGCCAATCTGGGTAGACCAATCGGGTGACGTAGGTATGTAAATCACCGCTTTCGGCGGCGTTCAAATAACGCCAATCGTTGAAGGTTATACCACAAAACCAGCCGACAAATCGCGCCTCGGCCTGTTCGCCGTCAATGCCGCAGAGTTTGTAACCCGGATCGGCGATGAAAATCCGGCGAAGGTCTTCGGTGATGTTTTGAAAATTCGACCCGGTGCCGATGCCGGATTTGGAACTCGAAAACCTCCCGGTTGTCGTTCCGGCGATGTTGTAACTGCACCTCCAGCGCCAATCAAGATCGATGTCGGTTTCGAGAACCTGAATGATTTTCACCAAATCCCGGGCGAGCAGAACGGCGTTGGTGATTGGTTCGGCGTACAGATGATGCCTGAAGGATTCGAGGACTTTTCGGTCCATCGGAGATGCGACCTCGCCCTTGTAATAACGCTTTACGGGTTTGAGGCCGAATTGGTTATAAAACAAATTCCTTAATTGATCGCCTGAATTGGGGTTTATGGGATAATTGCACAAGCGCGTTAAAACGCCCAATGTCGCAGTTAGTTTTTGTTTTGTGAGTTTTAGTGCCTCTTCGCGCGCGATGGGATCGATGCGAAACCCTCGAAGTTGCATTTCCATGACCGGGGCTTGCAATGCGCGTTCGAAGTCATAGATAAAATTCCCTTCCGCCAGGGGGGACATTATTTCATTGACTTCATAGGTTAGGCAATTATCAAGCCCGTTGTAAACGGGGATGTAAAATTCCTGCGGAAGGGTGTTAATGTCTAAGGTATGCGTTGCAAAGACAGGCATGGAAATGCACCGTGTGAATGATTAGAACTTTTTACCGCCCGGTTTAGAACGATTAGCGGGTTTGTGATCTTCGCGCATGATGTTATAAAGATGCTTTTCCCACCACACTTGATTGAGGTTGATGTTTAGTGATTCCGCCAAGTCGAGGATACGGTAAAGCGCATCCGCGAGTTCGACGGCGATTGATGAATATTGTGGTAAGTGTGCGTCTTGTGCATTAGTGCGCAGGCCTTCCAGTGCCTCGCTTAGTTCGGAATGAATAAGCGCGATTTTAGTCGCCAGGAAAAATGATCTTTGCGGTTCGATTTGCGGCAAATCCTTCCACCAGCCGTTTTTATCACTTTGAAAGTGACAAAGACGTTGGATTTCGGTTAAATCGGTCGGCATCTGCAAAAGCGCCGGGTCGAATGTGGGCATGGTGTTTAATTCTCCGTTAATTATTCGTCGCGTTTCAAATGATCGCGGTTGGAATACATCCCCTTCCATGGGAATTCGTTGCAATGAATGGAGACCAGGAATCCGAGGGATTTTTGTAATTCGGGATATAGCGCATGTTGACGTAACATGGTATCATGGAGGCAATTGCGCGGTACGAGACCTTTTTCTAACAAACGTTGTATGTCGAACATGCCGTTTTGGAAGATTTTCGGAATTGGTGACTGTAAGAGTTCGCGGGTTAAGCGCCAAGCTTGGGTTTCCAGCTCAGGCGTTGACCAAAAATCGAGTGAGGTGTTATCGGCATTGCGCGCCATAAACGGTATTACCAGGGCATCGCTTTTCGACCGCGCGAAACCGATCATTGAAATCTGCGATGAGAGATAAAATCTATGCCGCGGGAGCATGGAGGTTAATTCGATGTGGGTATAAAGGGCATACCCGGTTTCAATATCCACGGCGTACATATCCGCGGGACGTTGGATCCAGGAGATGATTTCTTGTACGGAATCCGGATTGGGAATGGTGATAAATCGTTCCGTGCGCCGGATTTCGGGGAATTGGGATTCGGATTTGGCCTTGATTAAATCCGCGATGACAATCGGTCGGTCGGAATAACCGTATTGCATGATGTACGACGGGTGATAGGTGGGCAGGGTTTTTAGGTTGTGTAGTTCCGTGCGCGCGGGATTTATTGTGCCGCGGATTTCGGAGATTTTGATTGTTTTGCCTAAAACGGCCCAAGATGCCACTCCGCCTAGGGTGATGATTAGGTTCGGGTTCAATGATCGGATGTTTTCCCATAGGCGCAAAACATGCGGCATGTATTCGGGAATGAGGTATTTCCCCACGCGATACGGTGCGAGGGAACGGTTGCCATCACGGGAAAAGAATAAATCGATTTTATTATTCTCTGGATGAAGGTTGAAGACGTTTAATAAATGTATTCCGTGATTAGTGGATAAATTTTGCCAATAGGAGATTAGTTCCTCGCAGGAAGGGTATTTAGTGGTAATTGCCGGGGCGAGGTTGGAATGCGCAATTTGCGCCGCTAGTTCCCTGCCCGCCGCGCCAACGAATGCGTGTTTGTGACGTTGTTCATCAACGCCCCAAGCCTCGCCGATGAGGATTATTTTTGCACTTGAAAGTGACATTTCAATTTCGCCGCGCGGTTGATGATGTAATTCGTAGCCTTGGACCATGGAATGTTGAATAATTGCCCTTGTGATGTGCCCGTCGAGGTGCGTTCGCTGATTAACGTCCCGGATTTATACGGGCGCAAGTGAATGTACTGTGGATCCTCTGGGGTTCCATTGGGGATTAGAATCATGGTTGGAGAGATTTGTAACGCGTGATTATTCAAGCGTTGTAGTTTCTTTAATCTCTCCAACCCGAGGTCAATCCATACGCAAAAGAACCGCGGGGTGTTGTAGTCCGGCATTTATTGATTAAGATAAAGCATCCGTCTTATCTTTTCACGCTGTCGAGAAAGAATTTGGCGCTCTTTCTCTTCGTCGTATTTTTGGGCCATTTCGAGAGTGATGTACGTCACCCGGCCGTCTTTGACCCATTGATCAATCTCCGCGCGCAATTGGGGTTCCTGCGAGGGTTTGATGCGCGGGTATTTGCGCGGCGGGTTGTTGATGACTTTCAGTCCGCGGTTGAAAATCGAATCGGCAACGTCGTTTGTCATGGGGTGAAATTCGCGCATAATTGGTTATTGAGCGGTTAAAGACCCTTTATGCGGTGAATGAATGGAAATGACGCATGATACTTATCATTCCATCACTCCATTCATTCACCAAGGATCATGGATTTACGGATTGATGTAAGTTACTGGTCCGAGACTCCGTCCATCGACCTGAGTTTCGCCCGTTTGTTCGCCGTTTTCACGTACGCGGGGTTTGACCTTAAACATTACCCTCACCCCGCGCGTTTCTTCCAAACGCGACCGCAGAGATGCGTTCGGATGACCAATCACGCGGTCGAGCATGCCGGAGAGATGATAAAGCGCATCTTCCGTCAGCCAATAATCAACCGTGAGATTAGGGCAAAACGGCGAGCGGAGTTTTGAAAAATCAATGTCTTTCAAAGACTCCATCACGTCCGGCGGATTGTCTTCGTGTGGTTGAACGTTGAGAAGATCAAACCGGATGAATTCCGTGCCGGAACGGGATTTGTCGCGGATAAACGGCCCAAGGTCCGCGGTAAGCCACGCTTCGGGGCAACCGCGGGGCTTTGATACGTCGTCGGACGTATAATCCAGGAGATCGGTGAAATGGGTGGTCATGGAGTTCAGTTTCCTTTCACTGGAAGTGGTGAATGATGGAATGATTTGTCATTCACCGTTTAACACCCGATGGTCCGGGTGCGGGTTTTGGGGATAGATCGCGCGAATCATTGCGCAATTCATTTCCCCGAATGGCTTGGATCAAATCCCATGGTTTGGGTTGATACGTCAGCGCGGCGAGAATTTCCGCCAGACCGGTTGAAATGGGATATTCGCGGTCGAGGTAGACGGAGTTTTTGGCGCTGATATTGTCGCGCGGGACGGTGGAAATGAAACGTTTAACGTTCGCCCCTGCGCCTTGTTGATGAACGGTGAAACCGTCGTTGAACTTGGAATTGATATCCGTCGACAACGCCTTGCCGACGGCCTTTGGATAACCTTTAGGATCAATTGATTTCCCCTGCCGAGCGCGCTCGTCGGGTGATTGATTATAACCCGAGGAGTTATCGATCCAAATGATGTGGCAGTTTAAGATCACGTGGCATTTGACATACGATGAGGAAAGTTTCTCCAACATGCGACGGAGTTGAGATTGTGTACCGCCGACGTCCTGTTGGTGCGAATAACCATCCTCGCGGACTCCAAGGCGAGCGTTGAGGTTTTGCAGGTAGTAATAACTCGCCTGGGCGACGGAGGTGAGAGTATCAATGTCGAGGATTGTATCCGGTCCCCAATCGGTGACTTTTCCATAGCGCGGCCAGTTTTCAAGCAAGTTTACGATCTTTGGCCACGCATCGGCGGATTTCGGCGCGAGGATTTCTTCCTTGGATACAATCTCACCGCGAGGGTTTTTCTGTATCGCTTGGCGTAAAACCATCTCGGTGTCGATTGGGATGTAATCATACGCCGTGTTGAGGTCAATTCCGTGTTGTTTAATCCATTTGGCGTATGGGTAGTGTTCTTCGTCGGTTAAAAGTGCGCGTAAGAGGCGCGAACCTTTATCCGTATCGATTGAGCGGATTTTATAACCCGCGCAGATCAATGACGCCTTGGCACCGGTTTTACCGGAACCAGATTCGCCCGTGAGGGTGAACTTTGCAGGTTCATCTTGGGATTCGAGAAGCGAGACCATGGATTATGGACCGTGGTTAGAGGTTGAGAGTTGAGAGTTGGGTGGTGGGCGTTGGGTGTTGGGTGTTAGTTATCGCACTTCGCGCGGGTTCCAGGGTTGTTTTGTGTAATACGTTTCCAACAAGCGCATTCTGTGCGCTGGGTCTTCGCTACACACTCTGTGAAACTCGCAGAGGCGATTGTATTTGAAACATTGGGTTTCGTTTTTCGGCCAGGGTTTATTGGGGTTTTTGTATTCGTTAAGCGCCAGGTGTTCCAAGACCTGAAGCCAAAAACGCAAATCTTCGAGGTATTGCTCGCGCTGGGCTTGGGTCAGTTGGATGAATTCGCGGCGGTAACGATTACCTGTTACCAAGCATTGCACCCCGTCGATAATCAGGCCGTCGATTTCTGTGTCAAATACAATCGCCCCGGCAATGGCGTACAATCCCATTTGCACATCGGGGTTAAAGAGGGCAAAGAATTTATCATCGAGTTCAAATGAACTCGTTTTCTTATCGGTGATGTAGATTTTGCCATGGAACTTCACGCAGCGATCTAAATGCCCGCAGGCGATGAAGGTTTCGTTCGTGGAAATGGTTTTGATTTCGGTCGAGAATCGGAAACTCAACTCAACAGCCGGTTTGCCGTTGTGGAGAATGATCGTTTCCAGTGGGTCGTCTTTGAACTGTTCCAAATACCAAACGACCGCGCGGATTAAGGTATAGCGGGTTTTGGCGGGTTTTTCGCTCACCCAGGGGCGGTTGGTTTCAAAGTCCCAAGTACGAATGAAAAGGTGTTTCACGGTCTTCAACACGGCCTTGTCGTGTGAAAGACCTTGCACGCGCAAATGGTCGTATAATTCACACGCCGCATGAAATTCGCCGCCCCAAAAGAGATCGGGGTTTGTAGCGCGGGCTTGAGAGACATAACCCAAGCGAATCCGGTTGTTGTAGTATTCCGGACAGGTTTTGAGCGCGGTTAGAGACGTCGCGTCGATGTATAATTGCAACGTCGGCAAGACCGGCGAAAACGGGGAGTTGGAATCTTGATCGTGATCTTGATTCGCGGTGATTTCGGCGGTCATGGTGTGTGCCTTGTTTTAGAGGTCGTCGAAGAGAATGGATTGGGGTTTCTCTTTTTTCACGCGTTTCGGCCGGGCGTTGTTATCGGCCAGGAATTCCAAGCGCTTTTGCCGCAAGATCGCAACGACGGGTTCTAGATCCTCGTCGGTGATTGATTCCGGAACGCCATCCAACAACTTCTGATTAATCCGGTCGAATAAGATTTCGATCGACGCCGGATCGGGGATTGTAGTGGGTTCGACGCTGGATTTTAGCATCGATTTCAACACGGCCTTTGATTCACTGGACATGGAAAGTGTTCCTTATTGGTATAGTGAGTCATGAACTGAGACCGGATCAGTTCTAGGAAAACGATGGCCGTCATCGTGTCGATGAAAAAGTCATTATCCGGGTCAGTGGCATAGATGAGCATTATCTTACGCATTTCGTCGATCGAGCCATCTAGTAATCTGAGAAATTCAGAGATCATCCAACGACGCTCCGAGTTTGGGTTTGTGGTTGATATCGTTTTCGTAGACAAAACGATCGAGGATTTCCCGAATGGCCCCGGTCCATCCGAGTTCTGTGTTGTCGAACATTTCGTGTAGTTTTTCGTTCGTCGAACGACGGATTCGAATGTGAATTCGATCCAAGGGTTCGGGCATTAAGCGAGGCATTTGACGTGGGTCCGTGAATGAAAGAGGTAAAAGATCAAATGTTCGAGGCGCGCGTAATGAGTGTTAGAATCCGCGGTTAATTGCTGTTGTTCGTCATGGCGTCACTCCGTTTTTTGATGATCCATAGGTATTTATCTGGATCCTCTTTATCGAAGAAGAGCATGAGGTTGAAGTTGAATTCGCGGATTATTTGTGCGAGGTAAAGTTTCGCCCGTCTGGTGACGTTTAGTGCCACGGATTTTTCCGGGCGGGAATCAGTGCGGGCGACTGACGCGGTGATGATAATTCCATACGGGCTCGCTTCCGCTTGTTCGAGAATCGCGATTGCCCGTTGGCGCTGGAATAATTCGTCCATCGAATGAAACCGGGTTATAGGGCGTCAAACAGCGCGCTGAATGTATTCGTTGCGCGCGGTTTGCGTAATTGGGGTTTTATGGGTGAGTCGTGAAACAATTCCTCGAGCGTTTGCTCGGGATCGAGGGTGAATTGGAGGATTAAATGTGCGATATCGTTCACGGCAATCACTTTCTCGAATCGCTTACAGGTGAAACCTTCGATGGGCAGAAACACTTCGAGAGTAACGAGGTTTGGGTCCTCGTTGGGGAAAAAGGTTAGGCCCGGGATGATTGTCCCGCAAAGGAATACGGGATGAGAGTTTAGGGTCGGGCGATGTGTGTCGTATAGATGCATGAATTGTGTGCCGTGAATGTGTCGGTTGTAGGCAAGGCGGTTAGCGGGCACAAGATTTTCGTGCGTCCAATAGGCGTCAAATAGATGTGCCGTGAATGTGCCGTTTGTGTGCCGTTAACCGCCCGTCGTCAAACCTCTAACTCACTTCAATTCGGCCCTTCATAATTCCCCCTCGCAAATGGAAACGGATCATTGGGGTCCACGGGCCATTCTTTGAGAATTTTAAGTTTATCATGAACCCGCGAACGTTTTTGGTTGTGAAGTGATATACAACGTTCAGCGCCGCAATGATTGCGGTTTTTGTATTTGTTCCGCGGTTCGTTGGGAAGTGGTAGGAATTCCTTTTTACAATAGTGGCAAACACGGGGTTTAACGCGAGAGAGGTCTTTGAAAGTTTGAGGGTTCATGGGAAATGGTCCGGTTAGCGAGGTTTCCATATGCGTTTTGATATGCGGCCGCGTTTTATGCGTTGTTCCTTGGAGGTTTTGGTTATGCACCACATGTTATCGTGTTCTGTGATGCGCGATGTAGGGAAGACGGTGTAGCCACGTTTTGTAAGTTCAGTGATCAATGATCCGCTGGAAATGTTAATCAACGACGCGAGTTCGGAGGATTGAAGGTTTGTGAGGTTTGACATGGTGTTAAAGGTTAGAGTGAGGGTTAAAGCGCCCGTGAGTGTTAACCACGGGGTTTGAGGTCTCGGGCGGAGTGATGACGGAAATTAACTCGTAATTTGAATATTCGACGCTGGAAAGTGTTGTTATGATGTAGTTTTCGGTTATGGTGTCTTTGAGAACCTTAAACCCAATGCCCAGTGAATGGGCCATATTGCGCGCGTGTTTTTGCGCCTGGTCGAGGGTCATGAATTATCCTCCGTTAGAGGTCAAAAATCACCCCATATTTGCCGGTTGAAAGTATGGTGAAATATGCGGCGATTGATTGTGGTTCACCGTTTTCATGTGGCCATTGAGGTTTGAGCGTTTCGGCCACGGTGCGCGGTAAATATCCGATATGGTGAAACTCCGTATTGAGAAGATCCAAATCATTTTGTCCGTCAAAGGACTGAGATTGTGATTTTAGGATTTCTTCGGATGAGACCCAAACCGCGATTGCGTTTGTGTCGTGGGGATTTGTCGGTTCAGGTACGAGAAAAAGCTCCGCGTGTAATGGGAGATGAGAAAGAATTAGTTCTCCGTAGGGGCGGTAAAACGCCCCTACGATTTCGGAATGACGTGGCATGAGGTTATTTAATGTGGAACAGAGCGTTTAGTTTCTCATCATCCGTCGCGAGTGTGCGACGAGTGATAAGTGACAACAATGGCCAACGGATTTGACCATTGTAGAGATGTGCGTTGTTCGCCTCTTCTGTTAATTGGCGAACATTTCGGTTCCAAGATGCGTCATTTGCCACGGAATCACAAACCTTGTGCACGCGAACGGTTTCGATCTTTTTCATTTCGAGGATCCTTTCACCAGGGATATTTGCGAAACTCAGCGATTTCATCGTCGCTGTACAGCGCTTCACCGTAAACGCTGCCGTTTTCGGTTTCAGTAATTGCGACGAGAATAGCGCGGTGCAAGCCCGAAAATTTCTCGACGTGTTCCGGCGTGACTTTGATTAGCGATATGAATCGACCTTTGTGGTTTTCATCAAACCTCGAAATGATTTCGCCCGTGTGAGCGATTGAGTGAAAATAAGGGCACCATAAGTATTCGCCCTTATATTTGCCGAGGTTTTTAATTTTCCCGTAGCGATCAAGTTTGTATTCGCAATCGAGTTTGTATTCGGTCATTTCAGATCCTTGTGTGATAAAGAGGCGATCAAAAGATCGCCTCTTGAAGGTTAGAGGGTAGTGGTTAGTGGTTTAGTGGTTCGGTGGCAGATATCCACCGGCGAATCCGCGTTCCGGATCGCCGTAGATATCGATGAGAAATCCGCTTGCGGAATTAATCCATGCGCGAACTTCGTCCGGCGTGCCAGACATTACGTATTTGGTTCGGCTTTCGGCAATCATTGGGCCGGCGACATATCCGATGCCGATACGTGCCGCGGCTTCAGGAAGTTCCGGATATGGGCCGCCATCTTCGAGTGCGCGCGTCATGTCCGCAATTAACAACGGCTGCGGACATTTGCACTGTGGTTCGGGATATCCACAGTGTGCGCATTCGCGTTGCGCGTTGAGCAGCGCTTGTGTTGTGGATTCGACGTCTTTTAGAACGTCTTCAACCTTGCGGCGTTGGTATTTGGCGCGTGATTCTGCGCGCCAAATCATTAAACGTTGCGGATCAACACCTGGACATTGACCTTTGTAAGCAGCGGTCAGGCAATGATCCGCGGCGGCGGCGAGCAAATATTCGTCAGGGATCTGAATGGTTTCGTAAGCGATTGGTTCGCAATATTCGTTATCATCCGGATGATACTGCACGTTACCGGTGCCGATTGTCCAACCAAGTTCAGGCAGTTCGATTTCGTCCTGCCAGCCGGCATATTTAATCATTTCGCGCGGAAAGAACCTTAATTTTCCCGCGCGCGGTGGACTGAATTTTCGACTCGCAACGCCTTGGAATCCGGTATTCCAAGACTTGGGCAAATGATGGTTGAGAACGAGAAATGATATCAATTGCCCAATTGACGATGCCGGTAGGAATTCATTTGCCGGTTTTCCGAAACCCGGATCGCCCGGGTTGTGATGATCGATGACGAATGTGTGAATGTCGTTCGGAACATTCGTCGGGCGACATTCGAACAACACAAGTTGATCGACGTCACAGGGAATTTCGACGCGACAAGAATCGCTGTACGCGACCATTGGTGACACTCTTTTCTGTGTCACCGAATGGACCGCGTAGATGGTTTCAATGCCGACTTCGTGGCAGAGTTTTTCCGCCAATTCGGCCTCGGGATCTGAAGCGCCGAAACATACGATGATGTTGCTAGTCATTTGTCTTTCTCCTCTTTCAGGTGGTTCTCAGTAATATTCCTGCATTTCTTTTCGGAGATTCTCGGCCTCCTGTTCTGTGGTTAGTGTGTAACCAGATGCGAATCCGTCATCGGTTTCAATGATGATGATGTAAAGATCGTCTTTGAGATCAAGAAAACGTTGTTTGTCCTCGTTATCAAGTTTGATGAGGGATACATACTCGCCACAACCCTCTTCGAGGGTTGAGAGAACTTCGCCCTCATCGGCGAAGTCGAAGAAATACGGCACCCAAATGGGTTGCCCTTCGAACTTTCCGGAATCGATGATCAAACCGTGTTCGTCGAGTTCGAAGTCGTGTTCATATGTCATTTTTACTCTCCAGTTTGAGGGTTGAACTTTTTCAGTTGCTCGTTTAGCCATTGTATGGGATTTTCCAACAATGGGTCGTCACGGGTCGAAGGACCAATGACTAAGGTTCTTTCCGGATCGTTTCCCATAAGGTCGAAACAAATTGTTTGTGAAACGTTCAGGGAAACAACCGGACCGCCAATGAATTTGTTGAGTTTATGACCCAAGCCCATACACAACCGGCGATAAAAACCGGCGGATGTTAAAAGGTAACAAGCTTGGGCGAGGTTTAATGGTGCGGTTTCAATTCGGATTGCGATTACAGTGTGGTTTGCGTAATCGCGTGGGGATTGCATGTGCTTGGAATCGCCACAGAAATAATACCACAATGACACCGGTCGCGACCGCGACAGTGCCATGACTAATGCAAGTATAACTGTGCCGCGTTTTTGTAATTGTTGCGCGGTTACACCTGCACTAGCATTAGGTCGAACGTAGATGTTTATAGGTGAATGTTCGGTCGGTTCATGGCGCAGGACGCACATATTGGTCGGTAAACCGGCGAGGTAATCCGGCACCGATGCATACGCACCGGCGACATTTCGGCGCCAAACCTTGCGCGGGGTGTTTAATTGCGTTTCGAGTTGAGAAATAACCTTTTCGGCCTCGGGAACTAGTTGCACGTTGCCGGTTTTTGATAAACGTAGAGTGTTTTCCGGGGTTTCATATCCGAACCATTTGAGGTCATTGCTGTCAGACTTAGGATAATAAATCTCGCCATCGCCGAACCGTAATGATTCGGCGACGGCGTCGGAGATTGAGTTATAGATTTTGATCATTGTTTCACCAACGCGGTATAGATATCCAGTTGCTCGCGCGGTAGGCCAGCACAGAATGTCATTGCGATGACTTCATCTTGTGGGAAACCAACGCGCAAAAGAGAGATGCCTGTGAGGATATCACGCGTGGAAATGATGATTTTCGTGCCGCTGATCCGCGCATATTCGCGGCACTTTTGAACCTTACGAGCCCAGTTCCATTCGTCGCCGAATGAAAGGGCTAGTGAATGTTCCAGGTCTTCGTCATATGGCCAATCGAGTTTGGGAATAAAGCGGTTTAAGGTCGCCGCGTCAAGTTTTGCGCGGCCGACGTAATCGCTTGTCGCGCCTAAACCCCAAGTATTCGCGCAGGCAATACAGAGAAAATCCGGATGCCGCTTGATGAGTTTATCTGGGAAAATGCCCCAACCATTGGCTAACGGTGCATTGAAGGCTAACAATGCACTTGGTTCCCAATTGTCGATTTCATCGGCGAGGTATATCCCGCCGTTTTCGAACGCTTGACGGAATTGTGTTGTGTGGTAGTTGCCATTGGCGTCTATGAAACCCGTGATTTTGTAATCCGCGTCAAGGGATGAATCGGCGTGAAATGACGTGGATAAACATTTGGCCACGGTTTCAACGGCATGGGTTTTGCCGGAACCGGTAGGACCGGTAAGCCAGATATTGGGTCTAAAACCGTTCGGCAAACGAGTGCTGCAGACTTTGAGCAATAGGTCGAAGTTTTTGTGTTGATGACCAACGTCGTGTGATATTTGACGTTGATCGTCAATGACGCGAATTTCGCGACGTTTTTCGATCGCCGCTTGGGCGGTTTGAGTTACAAGTTCAATGATCTTCGCCTTAGATCTTTCGTTTAAGGCGAAGTCGATTTCTTTTATTGTATTCGATACCAATTCGGGCAAGCGATCGAATTTATGGTCGATGTATTCTTTGAGTGCTTGCTCATCGACGTTGGCGGTTGTGTGATTGTTGTTATGCGCGGAATTATTATCCGATGACGGTTCAGGTGAAAATTGCGCGTTAGTTTGCGCGTTGCGTTCCGCAATCACGTCATCGATTGCGGAAAGATAGTGATCAATTCTTAGTCGCGATTTTGATCGCGGAGTATATCCGCGAAGTTTTCGCAACCATCCGGCGAGATATTTGGGCTCTTGATAAGCCCGTTTCATCGCCCACTCGCTCACTTTTTCAAGTGAAGCGAATGGTATGCCTTGCAGGTTTAGCCACTGTTTAAGTGGCTCTGTAGAGCCTAAACTTGGCCATTGTCCACCTGGTGGACAACCGATTAGTTTCTCCAATTCTTGGAGTTTTTTGAAATGATCAATATCCATTGGGTTTGTCCTTGTGCTTAGAGGATTACTATGAATCCGCAAAGGGAAACGCCAAGGACGAGTCCCAGACATAAACCGAATACGAAATCATTCATCGTTGTTTGACTCCTCATTTTCGGATTCCAATTCCGATGAAAGGAATCCGACAACCCAAAAACCGACCAACGATTCCCATTGATTGAAATGAGAATCGCCACGCGATTTCATCTCGCGCACGTGATTTAAGATCGCGTCAAAGGCTGACGCTTTGTCGTCAACAGACTTCACTTTACTTGTCCTTTTTTCCTAAGTTGCGATTGTTGTTTGGTTTGGAAATCTTCCAAACCAAACAGATGGTCGAAGTCTTTAAGACTCCGCACGGATTCGAGCCGCGGTTTGAGCCGCGGCGAGGGAATGATTTGATCCGCGTATTGCGGACCAAAATGCCGTGAAAGGGAATGTTTCGCGGCAATCTTTTGCCGCGTAGAACGCGCTTTTTCACGTTCGATTTCTTTTGCGCGTTGAGTGCGCAAATGACAAATAAAATGGTCAGGAACGGAAATGTTCAGTTCCTGACCATTCTCATCTCGCGCGATGACGCGCGCGGAATCGGGAGATAACGTGAGAATGATTGCCGGCATAGTGTATCCTGGATACTGAACGTAGGTATAGGTAGAGTAATTAAAGCATGGATTTTAAGGAATGGCAAGGGCGGAAGATGGTTAACAGGCAAGAAATGTGACAAGGTTATCAAGAGGTTAAGGAGGGTTGGTATGGTTAATTAAAAGGTGGCATTTTATCTAACCTTCAGCGCGTTTTATTCCGCATGTGACGTGTTATTTTCTCATAAAGTGCTTGTTGAAAGAAAATGGTACGCAAGAGGGTTTTGTGTTTGTGATTAAATATCAGGTCAATGAGTTTTATTACAAGATACGCGAGGATTAGAGTTAGAGTTAGAGATACGATGAATTGATCGTTGATCATTGATCACTGCCTTTTAGCGTCATTCGGCGCTTTTGCATATATCGCCGGGAGTAATCGTTGCGTTTGTGTGCAAATTCAAAGTGCACTTTTTCGCGCGTGAAGATTTCGAAATCCTCGCGTGAAAGGAATTCCCAGTTAACAATAAGGTCTTCGAGTTGATTGATTGCGTTATAGAGATCTAAGATCACGTTTTGTGAAGGTGTATTGTTTGCATTATTTCCATCACTTGCATCACTTGCGTTGTTCGCGTTATTTGCCGCTTGCATTCGCGCGTCTTGTGCGCGGGCTTGTATTACGTGTTGTAAGTGTCCAATCCGGGTTTGAATGTTTTCAATGACTGATAAAAGGCCTTGAATGCGAGTTTGAGTTATTGGCATAGGGTTTTGTGGGTTGAGGGTTGAAGGGAAGGGTAATGTGTGTCGTTTAGGTGAGCACTGACGTAAGCACTTAGTGAGCACTAACCTAAGGCTGACTTAGGGTTTCTGTGTAAAGGCTGACCTGAGCACTTAGGGAAGGCTGACTTTAATATGGTGGTGGGTTGTAGACGTAGTTATAAGATGGTTAATGTGTATGGTGTTGTATGATAGGTTGTTATGCGGCACATGTTCGCGCACCGTAAAACCTTCAACGCGCATTGTATGTGAGTTTGAGGTTTTATTTCGTGCGTTGCAAAAGGTTGAAAAAGAGTTAATGCCCTAGGGTTAATTGTTCAAATCACGCGGAAGTGAAAATGTGTTAAATGTCAAGTGGAAAAGGATAGGGAATGTAAGAGATTTGGTGAGGGTTTTAGGTTAACGCGTATGTCGCAGATATGTTACGTGTTTGATGAGGGTTTTAGGTTAATTTCAATGGATAAAATATTTCTAAAAAGGGCCAGGTCGATTGCGCGCATTATTTGGCACGTGTTGAAGGTTAATTTGTGCCAGGTCGATTTGTGGCGAAAACGGATAAAATTTTAGATATGAGCGAGGGCAATAAAAAAGGCCGCGAAAAGATCGCGGCCTTAAGGGAAGGGTTTCGTGCGTCCTAACGGCAAGGACGCACGAAATAGGTGCCACTGGCGCGCATCTCGCGCGCCACTTGCAAGGCGCGCTGGCGGTTTGCCAACCGCCAGCAAAGCACGGGCGCGACGCCCGCGACGATCTTGAAAACCCCATAAGTGACCATAACCATACTCCACTTTAGTTGAACCATACGCGTTGTAGTTCGCTTTAGCGCTGCGCGTCAAGCGCGCGTTACGTGGCATTTGTGTAAAATGCCATATAATGCGCGAAATAAAAAGGCCGCAGGTTTTTGCCTGCGGCCTTGGGTTTATCCAAACAACGGTGCACCTATTCGGTGCGCTGTAACTGGGATGTATCCCTCAAAGGATGCATTCCCATGACTATCAAGGGAATAGTACGGATGATAAACCCGTACATTAATGCCGGATATAACCTTTTCGAGCGGGCCCATCAAATAGGCGGGCCCGAAGATGACGACACTGTGATCGTCATCGCGATAGCAATCTCCGCGCTGCTCAGCGCGGTCGATTTCGCGCAATAATAGACGCGCGATTTCGCGCGCCCTATCCCAAACCTCAATCTCAGTTGGCCTTTCGCGGAACGTGAGAAGCTCAATGAGCTTCCTGCGCTCCGTTACGTCGATCACGCCAAGCTCGGCCTCATCGGCTGAGATTTCATGAGGCGTTAGGTTGTAAAACATCATTCATTCCTTCTCAACACACAACATTCAACGCCATAGCACAAAGTGGCGTTGAATGTCAAGGCGTGGCATGTTTCGAGTTTGAGATAAATGCAAGATATGTAGGCATTAAAAAGGCCGCTAGTTTTTGATCCGCGGCCTTTTAACGGTGGCGACGCCTAGGGTAGGCGTCGCCAAGTTGGTGGCGGAAAAGTGTTCGAGGTGGCGTGTAGTGCGTTCCTAGGCGATTTTTGGGAAGGTGGTGAGGGGCGGGAGCGAGCGGGAGCGAGTGTGTAACAGATTGTAACAAAGGGATGCACGTGCAGCTAAACGTTATGAGCAACGTTGTCTGATATGCGAGATGGCACGTGTTCGGCGGGCGGGAGGGCGGGAGGTATATCCTTACATAGAGTATGGTTAATTTTTTATATATTATATATATATGTATATCCAAATGTGTGCCGCTTTATCCCGTATGGTTAACGACAGGTTACCTGCCGGCCGGCATGGGAACGCGTCATTTCGCATATCAGACAACGTTAATCATAATGTTTATGACATTATTGTACCCTTTGTTACAAACTGTTACAATCCCTCTTAACCACACTTTCAATACCTCACCACACACATTTTCCTTGCATTGTTTCCTTGCGCAACGTAGAACAAGCTGTTGTGTGTTGTAGGAAGGAGTTAATGATAGTTATGAGCGAGGTTTGGTATGACGGGCTTTCGCTCTCGGAATTGCCTGAGAGCGAGAAGCTCTTGGTTGAAGGCGCGGAAGCGATTGCCGCGCGCGCCTTCAAACGCGCCGACGCCATGGCGAAAAAGGCCATGGCAGCGGAAAGCGGGGGCAACGCGAGCGACTATTCGCTCGCGGACGTCAGCACGTGGAAACGTGCTAGCGCCGCGAATTTGAAAAGCTATCTCGGCTGGAAAGCCGAGATAAGCGCTGCGTTGCGTGAGGCGGCCCTCGAAGGCCGCCTTGTCGCGTTCCTGAACGAACGCGGATCGCGCACCATCGACGAAACCGCTTTGCGGCGCGAGGCCGCGAAGCGGGTTCTCTCGCTGCTTTTGGCTCAGCGGGGCCAAAAGCTGCCCTCGGGTCGCGGTTCAAAGGTGATGGTCGATCAATTCGTCGACCATTTCCTTTCAGATCGGCCGACGAAGAACGCTCCTCAGGGCGTTTTGTCGGCGAATTACGACCTATTTGAGCGGACCTTGTCCGAGGTCCGCTCAGAGATGATCGGCGAAGCTTCAAAGATCGCGGATATCAGCGATCTTTGAGGTTTTGAGGGGAGTGGGATTCGTCCCACTCCCCTGCCCACTTTAGGGTCCCAATCAAACTTTGCAATGCGCCAGCGGGTTCGAATCCCCTACACAATTTTTTAGACTTTTTTCGTGTGTCGCTTACGGTTATCACCATGCCCCGCCCCATTGATTTCCTCCCCATCGACCCGCAAACCCGGCCGCGGATTTTATTGAACTTCGAATTCATTCGCGACCTAACGCACGATGATTTAATCCAACTGCAAGATACAACCAATTCCCCCACCCGGGCGGTGCAGCCGTTAAAGGTCATCCGGGCGATACATCGCAAGACTGCGATGTTGGTCGCGGCCGGGTTTTCGGACGTTGATATCGCGATCATGGTCGGGCGGACACCGGCGAGTATTAACAGCTGGCGCAATTCCGATCCGGCGTTTCGCGAATTGGTCGAAGGGTTTCAGAAACAAATCGAAAACTCGACCCTCGATGTCGCCGAGGCGCTGAGAAACGAGGCGCTGGACGTCGCACAATTGGCGTGGATGGAATTGCGCGAGCGATTGGAAGATGACGAAAAGCGCGCGAAGATTTCAACGAGCGAAATTAGGCAGATTGCGCAATTGGCGGGCGATAGGACGCATTTGCCGCCCAAGACCGCAGTGCCGCCCGCTGCCACGCCGACGAATATCACGTTTAACATCCCCGGGCCGGGAATCAAGGTTATCGATCACGAAGACTAACACCCAACGCCTAACGCCTAACGCCTAACACCCATAACCCAACCTTCCATTTCCATTTCCATTTCCATTTCCATTAAACATCAACCCTCATTTTCAAGGACCGAATTAATGCGGCTTGTTACCGGGGTGATTGATTCTTCTCGCTGCCCGCCACGTCAAATGCCCAAAGCGGCGAATGTCCACGCTCGCCGCGGTTTGGCCTATCAGAAAAAAGTCACCAAGGCAATGGAAGAGGTATGCAAGGTCGCAAACGGTAAACTCGAAGTCGAACCGTGGTTTAGATTTCAAGACCTGAACGGTCCGGGGCAATGCGTGCCGGATTTATTGCTTCACGTACAAAACATAACCCTTATCATCGAGGTGAAACTAACATTCGTTCAAGACGCGATGACGAAACTCGCGGGGTTGTATATTCCGGTGATCATGGACGCGACGAAAAAGACCCTCGGGCAAGTGAGGCCGTTGATTATCTGTAAAAACATCACGCCCCTCACTACAAACCTCATCGATAACGTTCATTCGGCGGTTTACAATTACCAACCCTCGATACCGGTTTTGCAGTGGTTGGGTAAGGGAAAGATTCCCTGGGTCTAACGCCCAACGCCCAACGCCCAACGCCCAACCTTCACCCCATGTTCATCCCGTTATCCCCCGATGAACTTCAAACGTGGCTCGAATGGGCCGGCGGAAAACTTCTCGCATTGCCCGTCACCCGGTTAAAACCCTGCAACGCTCGGAGCCTTTGGCCGGATTACGTCCGCGAGCTTGACGATTCCGAACCCGCGCCGCAAGACCCGAAACCCCTCACCTTCCCGGCGCCGTTAAACCACGAAATCCCCTTCATGGACGAAATCCTTCTCCTTCCAAACCTCTGTTCCGACCCATACAAACGCCGTTTGCTTCACGCGCGCAGTATCGTAAACCCCATCACCCACCGCTGTTTGTTTCACTGGACGCACATCGCAAAGTTATTGCAAACCGACCGGCGAACAGTGAAACGGTGGCATATTGCGGCGTTGAAAGAAGTGTGTGAAAGGATTAATGGTGATGGTGATAGGTATCAGAAGATGTGCCGCATACGACTATTTTTCATAACAGAGATTCTCAAATTGCCGGACTCGGGCGTTGACATTCGGCCCGTTTCCTGATACCCTCCCGCTACAATTCCGCGCACTGTATCCACATCAACCGACACACATCCGCGTGTGTCCCCAACCTTTCATTCTTCAATGAATTTACCTTTTCAACCAACCGTAAAACGTTTCGCCGATCGCACCGGACCGGATTTTTACCCCACGCCACGCTGGGCGACCTACGCACTAATAGACAACGAATCATTCACCGGTGAAATCTGGGAATGCGCCTGCGGTGATGGGCGAATGGCGGAAGTGTTAAAAACCACGGGCTGCGACGTTTACAGCTCCGATCTTTACGATCACGGATACGGCGATACGGGGTGTAATTTCCTCACTTCAACGCGCGTGAGTGATAATATCATCACTAATCCGCCGTTTAATAGCGCAGAAAGTTTCATCACGATCGCGCTCGGTCAGGCGAGGAAAAAATTCGCCCTGTTGTTGCGCTTGGCGTTCTTGGAAGGCGCGAACCGCTGTCGGACGATTTTTCACAAACACCCGCCCGCAAGGGTTTGGGTTTTTAGTGAACGCATCACGTTTTATCCCAAGGGCGCAATAAGAGCCGGAAGTGGTCCTACCGCCTACGCGTGGTACGTGTGGGATAAGACCCATTCCGGCCCATGTGAATTAAAGTGGCTTAAACCCGGTTACAAGGCGAAGTTCGGCGATTAACACCTGATACTTCGGTGGACATGTTGATTAACATGTCCTTCAATTCCTTGCGCGCGGTTTTATACGCCGGGGAATGATAATTCATTTGTTTTAAGTTTAAAATTCTATCCCGGACTTCATCGGGCATACCGTGGTCTATTTCCGGATCGAGGTAATGCGCATGCCACGCGCACACCGGCCACGGATATTCGTACCCGCCCGATAACGTCGAATTAATCGTTTTCCTCACAACCATCACCGCCCGACGGCGGCAATATTTACAGCGCGGATTAATCATCACTTCCCCTTCCGAAGGCGCGAAATAACCCTTTGCCACTCGATGGGAATACAATCGCCGGGGGCGTAACCTAACTCTCGATCATAATTCCCAGTGACCTCATGCTCAATTGCGAGAAATAACTCGATCCATTGATTTTCAGTTAATTCATCGCAAATATCTTTTAGAGAATCGAGGATTTCTTGGAACTGGGAGTTCATATTCTTAATATCTTGTTCGGTATATGGTACATCACCCGGCCCCCAACCGAATTGCTGCCTTTTAATCCGAGTGACATTGTTCTTGATCAGGGTGAGAATTTGTTCGTCGATTAGAGGGACTTCGGTATCCGGGCAATGATTGCGGTGTTGAAGCAAATCTTGAATCATCGCCCGGGTGGTGGGTGGTAACGGGTCGGGGTGAATGGTGTTGAAGACTATTCCCGACACGCGGGCGTCGAGAATGGAAGTGATTTCCATCGGTTAACATCTCCTTAACGCCGGACCTCACCGGCACAACACCATACCACACCCCGCGCACGGGCACAACATATTTCTCACACGGGTTTTAACCCGATTTAAACCCTTTACCCCTATTCTTGCGTTCACCATGCGCACGAACTGTTTATTCTGGGCTCTAACCCAAACCGCGAAACACGGCGGGTATATCATCTGCCGCAAATCCGATTGGGGTTGGTGGCCGCATTTTTTATGGTCTCAAGACCTGAAAACCTTTCACGCATTCGAGCCCGTGAAGCGTCATCGCCGACGAATTATCCCGCCCTTGATCTTCACCGGCCGCGTAAACTACCAGGCCAAATAACGCTCAACGCTCAACGCTCAACGCTTCACCATGCCCTCCCCGAACCCCATAAACCTCGATTCCTCGACCCAAACTGTCTCCTACACCCGACCATATCTCTATCCGAAACAACAACAGGCATTCTTTCACGGAAAAAGGTATGGCCTGACCGAGGCCTCTACGAAAGCGGGCAAGACCGTCGCGGCAATCGCATGGATCATTGAACAGGCCCTGCAACGTTCACCGGGTGATAACGTTTGGTGGATCGCGCCCATTTCCGGCCAATCCGAAATCGCCTTCCGGCGAATTAAACGCGGTCTCACCACCGGTACATTCACCGCTAAAGAATCTCCGGAACCAAAGATTCAACTCATGAACGGCGTGACGATTTGGTTCAAGTCCGGGGATAAACCGGATTCATTGTACGGTGAAGACGTTTACGCGGCGGTTATCGACGAGGCGTCGCGTGTGAAGGAAGAATCATGGTACGCGGTGCGATCGACACTCACCGCGACCCACGGGCCGATTAACATCATCGGCAACGTCAAAGGCCGCAAAAATTGGTTCTATCGCCTTGCTCGCGCCGCGGAAAAAGAGCAAGGGGATGAAACGTCGAACATGAATTACGCGAAAATCACCGTGCTCGATGCGATCGAAGCCGGGGTGGTGACGCAAGAGGAAATGGAAGACGCCCGGAAGCAACTGCCGGAAAACGTATTCCGCGAGTTGTACATGGCCGAACCGGCCGACGATGGAGGGAATCCATTCGGGCTACAACACATCGAAGCATGCACGGTTGAGGGTTTGAGTCCTTATCCTCCCGTCGCCTTCGGCATCGACCTCGCGAAGAAACAAGATTTCTTCGTAGTAATCGGTTTGGACAAACACGGGCAAGTTTGCAGGTTTCATCGCTGGCAACGGGTTCCGTGGCGGGAGTCGATTAATCGCGTGTGGAATATCATCGGCGAGGATTGCCCGGCGTTGGTTGATTCGACCGGCGTCGGTGATCCGGTGTTGGAAGAGTTACAGGTCGGCCACGGGAATATTCACGGGTTTCTGTTCTCCCAGGTATCAAAGCAGCGCTTGATGGAAGGCTTGGCGGTTTCAATTCAATCGCACGAAATCAGATTTCCGAACGGCGTGTTGAAACTGGAATTGGAATCGTATGAATACGAATACACGCGCACGGGTGTAAGGTACACAGCCCCGCAAGGGGAACACGATGACTGCGTGTGCGCCTTGGCACTCGCCCGGCACAAATGGGCCGAAACTCAACCCGGAACAAACCTCATCGAATACTATTCCACCCAGGCCAAACAGAAAACCCTAACCCAAGAACTAAACTTCCCGGACAACGAACTGACGGAATTATACCTCTCGACCCTGAAACAATACGAAGCCCAAGCGGTAACGTGTTTCAAGTGCGAAAAGGAGATTAATTCCTCGACGGTCATCAGGGACGGGGAACGGGTGTGGCACGTGGAATGTTTAGGGTGACGAAGTGATTGATAGCACCCATCACCCCCGGTTGTTAAACCGCCGTGACGCGGCGAAATACTGCGGAATGAGTGTGAATCATTTCCTGAAACACATCGGCGAGAAGATTCCACCGTATAAATTCGGCCGAAGGAAATTGTGGGACGTAAGACGTTTAGATTCATTCCTCGACGGGCTTGACATTAACGAGAAAATGTGTGATAATGAATGGGATGTGGACCTCGAACCCTAACATGGACCTCGAGCCTTAACACCCCATGATCACCAAACTGCCGTACATCAACGAATACCGCGACCGGCACGGAAAGATTCGCAGATATTTCCGCCGCAAAAATTATCCCCGGGTGGAGATCAAAGGCGAACCCGGGACACAAGAGTTTTTAGAGAACTACACGCGCATTATTGCGCAAGCTACAACGCACAGTGATCATCAACCACCCTCACCCGGCACCGTCGAGCGGGTGGTGAGTGATTACCTCGCATCCGAATCATTCAAACACCTCTCACCTTCGACGCAGAAAATGCGTCGGGCGGTGTTGAAAAGATTCGTGGCGAAACACGGTTCCAAGAGATTATTCCTCATGGAACCCCGACACGTAACAGAAATCATCGCGAGTCAAAAACCCTTCGCGGCGAAGAATTATCTCAAAACCCTCCGCGGGTTGATGACCTTCGCGGTGAATACAAATGTGATAAAATCCGACCCGACGCAGGGAATTAAACCCCCGAAGGTCACTGCCGGGCACATTCATACCTGGACGGAAAGCGAAATCGCGCGCTTCGAGGCCAAATATCCAATCGGCACCAAGGCCCGCTTGGCGATGGGTTTAATGCTCTATACCGCCCAACGGCGCAGCGATGTAATCAAACTCGGCCCACAACACATTCAAGGCGACAAGATCGTAATTCGCCAACAGAAAACGAAAATGGACAAAACCGACCGGGTGCTAATGATCCCCATTCACCCGGAATTGCGCGCGATCTTAAACGCGCACAAATCACTTCATTTGACGTTTTTAGTCACCGATTACGGCAAACCGTTCTCGGCGGCCGGTTTCGGAAACCTGTTTCGAAAATGGTGCAACGACGCGGGGTTGGTGAAATGTTCGGCGCACGGGCTACGAAAGGCCCAATTGCGCCGCTTGGCGGAATTAGGTTGCACGTCAAAAGAACTTCAAGCGATCAGTGGCCATCGATCACTAATGGAATTGCAACCCTACATAGACGCCGCGGATCAGATACAATTGGCGGAAAGTGCAATCGAGAAACAAATCAGGGTCGAAAGGTTAAAGGGGAAGGGAAACGGGCCGAGAACGCGGAAGTGACTAACCGCCGATCACGGAGTGACTAACCGGGGTCTAAGTGCTTGAAATACACCGCGTTTTGGCCGCCCGTGGTATCCCCAAGGGGAGTGGAATAACTGAGCGATTTCAAGCACTTACGGTGACTAACCCGGCACCGAGGCGCACCGTCACTCAAGGCCCTCCGCGGGCCAGTGACTAACCCTCTTTTTCCTTGCACTCTCACCACCCTACCCTACACTTCCCTTGGGGGACCCTACCCTCCCCTACCACAAGGGAACCTTATTCAATGTCCGACGACTTCCTAATCTCCAAGGCCCTAGAAATATACAAAGAATACGGCCCCGAGTCTTTTCACGGGGCCGACGTCGATAATTCCGTCGCGGGGAGTTTATTGGCACTACTCTATCACTCCCCGCGCTGGGCAACGGAAGCGGCGGTCAGAAACGCACTAAAGCGCCTTAAAAAGCGCCCCAAACGTTAACCCGCGCACCTTTTACCTCCGTCAACACACAACGGAAAGGGGGTTCACTTGTGAACCCCCTTTTTCATTGCGCGAATTACAGTGAGAAATACATGACGCATTATTTTCCACCTGTCGCCGGTTCGGCGACTACAACCGGCACAACGGCGGTGACGATTATTCCCGCATACCCGGACACTAACCGTCGATTGGTTATCACTAGCCTTCAATGCGGTCGCACTGATGCCGGCACAACGGCGATCACGCTCACGTTCAACGATCTGAATAATTCCGTGATCGTTCTACCACCCGGCGCCGGTGCAAGTCAGAACATGAACTTCCATCCGGATGCGGGTCTAAGGCTGCCACTCAACACCGGTCTCACAATGACCTCTTCGGCGGCCATCAACGCCGTATTTTGCAACGCGCAAGGTTACGTCGGGAACTAACACCCAACGCTTAACACCCAACACTTACCATTTAACACTCACTGGAACCCTTAAATATGCGTCTAATGGTCACCACGCCATCCGGCGAATTGGGCGTCATTGTCGGTTACTGCCCGAATTCAAAGGGCCAACCGCAAGCAATTGTTTTACTTTCAACCGGGCAACTAACGCACTATTCACTGCCCGATGTTCATTTATGCGACCAACCGCCGAAGAAATTGCGCAAAAAATTTCGTGAATCGAGCGCGTGAGATTTTTAGGGGATTTTTAATTCATGGCTAGAAAACTCGACATGCCATTCGATGAATGGTATCGGCAGCAAAAGTATCTCCAAAAGGCCCCTGCAAGGGGCGGAGTGAGTGCGCCAGTTAATGCCGGAATTATCAATCCCGGTTACGGTATGGCCGGTCCGCCGGGCAATACGGCGAGTTTCGCAAACCCGTACAACATCAACCCTTACAACCCGCCGGGCATGCCCTCGCCCGCGAATACACAGTCGAAATATTTCTACGAGCGTGGCGAACAACCGCAGCCGTGGGTTGATGATATCGACATGGCGAGCAATTGGTGGTCGCCGTTCGAACCGATTTGGCCATACGGTCCACCGACCATCACCCGACCGCGCGAATGGGATTTCCCGGTTGGTTACAACCTCAACTACATCCCCGGGCGCATTGAATTATTCTCCATGCTCCGTGGCATGCGGGCGTCGTGGGGCGTTTTGGCGACAATCATCGCCACCCGACAGGATCAATTACTCCGTATTCCCTGGACGATTCAGCGAAAAGACAAACCCCGCATGTCGAGCGCGGGCGTCGAGGCCATGCGGAAGTTTTTCAAACGCCCCGACGGCAAATTGAGCTATTCGCAGTGGGCGCGCAAATTGACCGATGATTTGTTGGTGTTAGACGCCCCGACGATTTATTTCGCCCGCGATCGTAAAGGCCGGCCGTTGCACGCGGAGGTGTTAGATGGCGCGACGATTTTTCCGATTATCGACGATGCGGGCCGCCGGCCGGATTCGGTAATCGAAGTCACTCCCGAGGGAATCACATACCTCAAACGTCAACCGGCCTTTCAGCAGATCATCAAAGGTCTGCCGATGATTGATTTGGACGAATCGGAAATAATGTACGTCCCGATGCGGCCAAGGACGGATTTGCCCATTTTCGGTTTCCCGGGCACCGAACAAATATACATCGAAGCCAGCGAGGCCGTACGGAAGACCATTTATCAATTAAACTTCTGGGCCGAAGGGACGATTCCGGATTTAATCGTCACGGTGCCGAAAGAATGGACCCCGCGGCAGATTGCAATGTTTCAGGCGCACTTCGACGCGCTGTTGAGCGGGAATTTGAACCTTAAAAGCAAGGTGCGCTTTCTTCCGGGGGACATGAAGCCGTTTGACGTCAAAAATTCCAGCGGCGAGAGTTTGTGGTCGCAACGCGACGAGATGCTAATTCGTTTGGCGTGTTATGCGTATTCGGTATCGCCGACGCCGTTTATTAAACAAACCAATCGCTCCACGGCCCAAAACGCCCAGCAAATGGCCGAGGAAGAGGGTTTGTATCCCCTGATGTCGTACTGGAAAGACGACATCATGGACGTGATTATTCAGGAAAAGTTCGGATACGATGATATTGAATTCGTGTTTCTCCCGCGGCCGGACCCGGATCAAGAGAAACAGGCGACGATACATAGCATTCAGGTCAAGGAAGGCATTAGGCCCATAAATGAAGTCCGCGAGGAACTAGGGCTCGAAACATTAGGCCCAATGGGCGACGTGCCATTGATCTACACCGGCAATGCGGTGATACCACTCGAACAAGCGGCGAGCGGGAATGCTATGCCGGTCATGGGTGGACACGGGCAAACAGGTGACGCGAACCCCCACGGGGCGATTAATTCGCACACAACACCGCGGAATAACAATCCGCAGTCGGGCGGGGCTAAGCCGTTGACCGGTGCGCCGCCTGAAAAGGCCACCCCGATCAAAAAGCTCGATGACCTAATCTTTAAAGCCACCCGCGAAGACTACGAACGGGCAATCAACGACGCCAAGGGCCATTTGAACGACTTTTCGCACGCAAAGCTCAAGGCCGGGAACTTTCCCAAGGGGCACATTTGGGTCCAAGGTCTAAACATTTCGATCGAAAACGCCCCGGGGAGTTTACGCGGTGAAAAAGACGAAAAGGGAATTAAATGGCAGGTGCGAATGCCCTGCGCCTACGGGTACATCCGCGGGAATTTCATCGACGCCGACGGTGACCCGATTGACGTCTATTTGGGCAAGGACGTTAATTCCCAAACCGTGTGGGTGATTGATCAAAATAAGGTCGGCAAACACGGGAAAAATAAGGGGTTTGACGAGCACAAGTGTTTCATTGGCTATAAGTCACTCAAAGCCGTTAAGCGCGATTACCTCGCGACGCATTTAGACGGTCACGGTCATGAGCGCATGCGGGCCGTGATTGAAATGTCTATGGACGAATTCAAACAGTGGTTAAAACACGGCAAATTACACAAACCCCTGCGCAAACAGAAGTTTGGAACGGTGATTGAGAAAACATTCACCCAGGGCTCAACGATTAGCGCGGCGACGGGTTTGGGGTGGTATGATCAGACCTTAGCGGTCACCAAACCTCCCAAACGTCGCAAAAAGAAGCGCAAGGAAGAAAATGTTATTCATTGACAGAGGTTTTTGATGTCTGTTACTCCTAATGAACTTGTGTTGTATGGAAGTGTAAAGATGCCCGAGGCCGATGGCGTGACGGTCGGAGGCGCGGTTGATTTCACTAAGCGCGTTGCGTTCTATGACCTATCGGCCAACGATACCATCGACGCCGTATCATCCGCGACGAGCGATACGGGAGTGAAGTTGCAGGTCACAGGGCGGAATGTTTCGGGCGCACTTACCACTTCCGCGGTCGCGACCCTTAACGGTACGACGCCCATCACAAACGTCGGCACCTTGGGCACCATCGCGCGATTAGAATACGCCATTATCACCAACGGCAACACCGCATCGGGAAGTACGTTTCCGCTGACCAATCCCGGCGGAACTGCGGCGACGGGTGATGTCGCGGTTTATCGGCATACGCCGGTTATTTCCGCGCATACCATGCAAACCGGCAGTGCAAACACGTCGGGGACAACTCCCCCGCTGGCAAAGTTGCAATCCGGTGACGGGGCGAGCGTCGCGCCTGGGCAGATCATTATCTGTACGGGCGGCACCGGTGTAGGCCAAATCCGAATGATTATCGCCAACACCGGCTATGGCACCGATTTTGTCGCGGTGAATCGGGATTGGGGAACCGTGCCGGATAACACCACGACATACAACGTCGTTCAAGGTATGTTGTTTGATATTTCCCCGAACCCCGTCACGGCGATTACACGGTGTTTTGCGACCGCGCAGGCGGATATACCCGGTGGAAGTAACAGGGTGTTTTACGAAAAAGTCTTCGCGGTGAATAACGACACCGCGACGGATTTGACCGGGGCGAATATTCAGATTGCGAGTGACAGCCCGTCGTTGCCCTCGGGGGCGTTGTTGGACCTCGGATTAAACGACGTGTTGAATGATACGGGTACGAGTACCAATCGGCAAACATTGCCCACAAATGGCGATTCGACGTCGATTACATTTGTAACTCAGCCGTCGCCCGTATCGATTCCTCAGTCGCCGGGTTCATTGCCGCACGGTGCTGCGCCTAATGCGTCCGGTGCACAAGGGATTTGGCTGCGTCTGACCCTGCCGGCCGGCACTACCGCCTATGCCGGCGCTGCGAACGTTCAAATCGCAGGCAGTACCACCTAACATTTTACCGAGCATTACACCATGACAGCGTTGAGTGGTAAGACATTGTTCGTTTTCGAATTCCTTCACACCGCGTATCCTTCAACGCGGGCATTTGTGCAACAGGTATCATCCTCCCCGTTCGCGGTCTCGATGCCGAACATCGAACCGAATCAAACGCAGTCTATGGCCTTGGATTTCGGGAATTTTCTCCCCGAGGGTGTAATGCTCGTTAACGGTCCGGTGTTGAACATCGGGACGTTGTATGGATTTGATCCGAACCCCGGACAGAGGTTCGTGCTCGGCCCGGGGATTGTTACGATTCCCACGGCATTGAATGGCACGGGGGCGATTAATGCCGGTATTGCGTGGCAAGTCACGCAATGTGTGCCGGGGGTGATGTATGTTGTAAGTGTTTCGTGTCCGCGGTCGGATGGCGATTCGGTCGAGGCGAGCACAAGGTTTATGTGTGTTAATCCCAATTAAGGAGTGATTGTTATGGCTAACGTGACTACAGTGAAACTTAACGCCAAGAGTATTGGCGGGGTTATTCAGACGCAGTATTCGGGTAACGTGACCGTTGGTCCGGATGGGTTTATCGTGGTGAATGTGCTTGACGTTCCGGCGCTGTTGGCGGCGGGGTGCACATACGTCAACTCGCGGACGAATTTCGTAACCTATACCACCGCGATTGTCGCTGCCACTGCCGGCCAATTCGTCGCGTCTACAAGTCTCACCAACGGAACATTGTCGATTGCGAATCAGCCGGACGTGCCGCGCATGGGGCAGGTGCGAGTTGATCCCGGCACGTTGGCAATCACGGCCGGCAACATCGCCGTGACGTACCTCGCGAACGACGGCACTACACAGGTCGATAACATTTCCCCGGTCACCCCCGCCAACACGGTGCTCACGGCCTTTACCTCGAAGGGAATGATTTCCATTAATTCCGTCATTGTCACCAATTTGGCCGGCGGCGGTTCTCCGCATGTTCAAATGGATTCTAACAATTACATCGCGTGCCCCGTCGATGCCGGCTTCCAGGATTTTGTGGAATTGGCTGAATATCGCACGGGAACTAAAGAAACCAACGGAACTGTGTACGCGTCGGCCGCGTGTATTGCGCCGTCTGTGGCACCGAATGGCACGGCGACTTATACCTTTGGGTACAGTTACACTACGCCGGATATTTAATCTCTTAAACGCGCAACACCGCGGTTAGTCCGGGTGTCCGCGTCAAGAGTCATTCGATCGTAGTTGGTTACGAGGCGGCAAAAGTCGCCTCGGAGGCACCAGCCCGGATGATAAAATCCCGGTTCTCTAACTTGTGCGCACCACACCACATGTATCGCTTGCGTGCCTACTTGTGCTGTGGCTGCAAATGTTGTTTTGGCCGGACGGGAGACGAATGCATTTCTAATCCCGTCCGCATGCCAATTCTCACCCTTATTTCAAGGCTTTTAATTTATGCCCGATGCTAGTGAATTGAATAACATTGGCGTTCAATTGTTGTTAAATGGTGATCATCGCGGCGCGCGATTGCATTTTTGGTCGGCGCTGCGTTGTGACCCAATGTTCTTCCCGGCGTTGGCGAATTATGGTTTGGTATTGGCGGCGGATAATTCCCTGGAAGCCGCTGAGGCGGTTTATGGCCGTTTAGTGAATTATTTACCATTTGACGGCAATTTGTGGAACAATTACGGCAATGTTCTCACGCGGCGCGAAAAATACACCTCGGCATTTAGTGCATTGAAGCGTGCGGGTGAACTCACGCCCGACAACCCCGGCGTGTGGCACAATCTCGGGCTTTTATATTACCGCATGGGATTGTGTGACAAGGCAATCGAGAGCTTTCAGCGCGTTGTGGGTCTTGGGGGTGATAATTACCAACTCCGCAACGACATCGCCCATGCGCATTTGCGAAGTGGGAAAAATTTGCATCAGGCATTAGAGTTCTACGAATGCCGTTGGGAACAATTGCTTCATCTTCCACCTTGGGATTATCGCATTCCCGAATGGCAAGGTGAGGATATTGATGGAAAGTGCGTGTTGTTGCACGGTGAACAGGGTTATGGCGATTCGATAATGTGCGCACGGTTTGCGAAAAACCTGCAAGCATTGGGGGCGCATGTTACGTTAAGTCTCCCGCGGGAATTGTGCGGATTGTTTGAGAATTTCTGCGATGGGGTTCTACCGCTCGAAGACTGTAACGAGCACTCAATGGCCCAGTTCAATTTCCATACGCCGATGTATTCGGCGATGTATCATTTAGGCATTGAATGGGAAGACATTTCCCCCGCGCCGTATATCACCCCGCCGCAAATTGTCACCCCGCGGGTGTATGAGGGTGATAATGTCTTCAACGTTGGTATTTGTTGGGCGAGCGGGAAGCGTAACACGGAACTCGATTGGCGACGCAGGATCGCACCGTTGAAATTATGGCTTCAACTCGCGACGATCCCCAATGTTCACCTCTGGTCGTTGCAAAAGGGTGAGAATTCACAGGATATTGAATCGTTATCCTGCGAGGCATTGGTGAATGACGTTTCGGGGTTGTTACACACGTGGGCCGATACGGCGGCGTTTATTGCGAAATTGGACCTTGTAATCACAGTCGATACCGCGGTGGCACATGTTGCGGCCGGAATGGGTAAACCCACGTGGATGCTGTCGCAATATGTTAATTGCTGGCGTTGGAAAGATATCGATCATGGCACCGGTCTACCATGGTACGATACGATGAAAATCTATCGCCAATCGGACCCCAATGATTGGGAGACGTGTTTGAACACGATCTATCATGATCTTCGAAAGGCGGTGAAAGATAATGAATATGCCTAATTATTCGCGCCCTTTCATTCTCGCCGCGACGGATCATGGTCCACTGATCTTCAATCACTTGGATGTGCATTATCTCCCGCATGCTGCATATGGCGTAGGTTTTCAGCTTTTATCCAAGGGTCATTACGATGCGGAAGAAGTTAAAGAAATTCGTTCATTGGTCGATGATTTACATCAACAGCGTAAACGTGATATTATTGCCTTGGATTGTGGCGCTAATATAGGCGTAATGACCATTGAACTCGGTAAACATCTTTCATCGCGTGGTAAGGTGTTTGCATTCGAACCCCAAGAGAGATTGTTTTACGCGTTGTGCGGGAATATCGCGCTGAATAATCTCTTCAATTGCCGGGTGTTTAATTACGCGTTGGGCAACGAGGACGCGGAAATCACCTGTCCGCAGCCGGATTACACCACCCGCGGATCGTTCGGTTCGTTGGAAATGCGATTTTCAACTAATACCGAATTCATAGGTCAATCGATTTCCTATTCTCACGGATTACCCGTGAAAATGATGACCATTGATTCGTTTGTGGAATCGCTCAATCTTCCTCACGTCGATTTCATTAAACTCGACATCGAGGGCATGGAATCCGAGGCATTACAGGGTGCAATTAACACCATCTCTAACCACCACCCTGCATTGGTTATTGAATGGATCAAAGTCGGCCGCGATCCATTGGAACAATTTCTACATTCGCACCAATACCAAACTCGAGTATTGGGGCAGAATATCATTGCTACGTAGTCAGAAGGTGAATATTAAATGGCCGACATTACAGAACGCGTTGCGTCAATTGAAACAAAAATCGAAATCATGGGCGATCGCTTAAACGGCATCGAACAAACGTTGGAAGATTTGGTTGAAATGCACCAACGAATTAACGGTGTCTCATGGGCAATTGTTCGAATTTGTGCGCTGGTCGTGGGTGGAATTACCACAATCGGCGGGTTTATTAGTGGTCTAATGTGGTTTTTAGACCATCATGTGATTCTAACGCTTAAATAGGAGTTCATAACATGGCTAGTCAGACGAAGAGTGTGAGTGGTAGCACTACTACTTATGTTATCACCGATATGGAAAACAATACCCTGACCTTGCAGGTTTCGCAAAACCCGCAAACTACGCCGTTGAGTGTGACTTTCACGTCTTCGGGCGCGTTGCATCCCGATGGCCTCGCAATGGTGTCGAATCTTCTCTTGCTTTTGCAAACCGGTTTGGTGCCATAATATATCATTTTTCAAATGATTTCCCAAATCAAGGCTGCACGGCGGAAAAAACTCCACTCCCCTCGCTATGCGCGTAAGCATCGCCGTGCGGCATTGAAACGATTGGCGAGTGTGAAATTCACGAAACAGGTGAAGAAATGATTAAAGGATTGCAAATCTGTCTTTCAGCGGTGGGGATTTTGTGTCTTACATCATGCTCGGGTACGAATCCGCTGATGCAACTTACGGCGAGTGATACGGCCGCCGCGGTCGCGGTTGCCAATGCCGCAGGCGATACCGCGGGGGTGCAATGTTTCACGGGATTGAATAAACTCGCGTCGGTGAACGTCAGCGGCCCGACCGGAATTGCGATGAAGATCGAAACCGTTCGCAGTGTGGAAAATGTGATCAAAACCCAATGCGCCCCGCTGGCGGTTGATCTATTGAACAATGTCGCCCATGGTCTCGCCGGCCCGTTTGCGGGACTTATCCCGTGAGCATCCTCGCCGCAGATTTCTCGCAGTACGTAGTTCAAAACGCACTGTTGGAATTGAATAAGGTTGGTATTCCATATTCCACTACGGCGCATAATTTGCTTATGGGCACTGCGGCTCAGGAATCATTGCTTGGTACGTATCTCGTTCAACAGAGTGGCCCGGGTGTGAGCCCGTTCATGCTCACGCCGAGTCTAATCCCCATGCAGCTCGCGAAACTCACTGATCAACAGCGGAATTTCATCAATTCGTGGTCAATCAACAACGACGCGACCAATGCGGGGGAATTGGTGACAAATCTTTGTCTCGCTGCAATGTTGTGCCGAGTGTGGTACTGGAACGTTCCTTACTCATTGCCGCCTAATACGCGGTCGGGTTTGTGGAGATATTATAAGCAATGGTTCAATACCTATTCCGGGGCCGCGACCGAATCGCAATGGAATACCAATTGGGGTTTGACGGGTATTGATATTCCGGATTAAGGATTGGATTATGAATGATTTCAATTTATTTCTACCGCTGACCAAGGTGGAAAAGCACAAAGATGGTTCTTGCACAGTCAGCGGTTACGCTTCAACGCCGACCAGAGATTTAGACGGCGAAATTGTTTCCCTCGATGCCGTCAAGGCGGCATTGCCGGGATATTGGGAATGGCGAAACATTCGCGAGATGCACACCGCTAGCGCAGTCGGTGTCGCGAAAGAGGCGAATGTCGATGATAAGGGTTTATTTCTCACCGCGAAAATCATCGACCCCATTGCGGTGCAGAAATGTCTCGATGAGGTGTATAAAGGCTTTTCAATCGGCGGACGCAAATTGGCGAAAAGCGGTGATGTAATCACCGAGATTGAATTGGTCGAAATCTCCGTTGTCGATCGCCCATCGAATCCCGATTGTAGGATTTCGGTGTCGAAAAGCGCTAAAACCGCGAGCGAGGGGGCGTATTTGGTGAAAGCCAAAACGCCTAAGCGGCCGGAGGTTAAAGTGATTAATCACTTGGCAAAAGCCGTCGAGGTTTTGTCCAAAGCTGAAAATAAAACTGACCTCGAACCCGCTCCGGTGAAACCCGTGAAAATGGATAATCAGCCGTTGTGCAAGAAACACGGTATGGCTGGTTGCCCGAAATGCGCGAAAAAGCTCGCAAAGCGGAAATTTAAGGAACAAAAGCGCAAGGAACTGGCGTCTGAAGGCAAAGCCCTGCCGGATGGCAGTTTTCCGATTGAAAACAAAGAGGATTTGGTCAACGCCGAACGCCTTGTCGGGCATGCAAAAAACCCGGAAAAGGCCAAGCGATTTATTCGCCGCCGAGCGAAGGAATTGGGAATTAAGCTTCCTGAGTCATATACTAAAAAATACGCCTTGTCGTTGATCAAAGCGGCGGAAATGGAACGGGTTAAGGTCCCCGCGCCCGTTACCATCCCCGAGCTTAAAACGATCAGTGATAAGGAAATCACCAAACGTGCCAAAGCACTCACAAAAAAGGTGAGTGATGAGGATTATTTTGAAAAAGGATTTGCTATGACTACTGACAATCTCGACAGCGTGATTATGAACCTGGTTAAGGCCGCGAAGAATCCTTCGCGGGCGCAGCGGTTTCACATGGCACGCGAAAATATGAAAAAAGCCCGCATGGCGCAAAAGAATGCCGATAAGTGCATGAAGGCCGCGCATGCGATGTGCAAGAGTGCGTATCTCGCTAAGCGGGCGAATGCGCAGAAGAACGCGAATGATCCGGATATGGATCTGGAAAAGGTTATGGAAAAGGTCTCTGAGGCGCATCAGCATTTGACTAAAGCCCGGACGTTTTCTAAGGCCGCGTCGATGCACTTGAAAAAGGCCGCGCCGCGCGCTGGGCAGAAAGGGCAGGAAGTAACCGATCCGGAAGCGGGTTGTTATGAAGTTCCGGCGGGTGTTAAGGAATTGTCCCCCGCTGATCTTGCAACCGCCAGCCCGGGCGGTCCCGGTAAAGGTTCGGAGCCGGTGACCTATAACATGGAAACCCCGTATCCGAAGATGGCAAAAAAGATCACGCCGGAAATGGTTGAACTCATTGAACGTGCGGCGCGGGCTGAAGGCAAGGCTGAAGCATTGGAAGCCCTGCCGCTTCCGGGCGTTAATCGTCAGCGGCCTTATGCCTTCGACGTGACTAAATTGGGCGTCAAGGATAAAACTCAGGCCAATGCGTTGTTTAACGGCGTCGATCCGGCCGCATTGGCGTCGGGTGAAGAAGAAGTGCGTAAACAAGCCGTCGGCAAGGTCATTGGGAATATGATTCTAAACGGTATGGGTAAAAGTGTCTTCGATGCCGATTTTCACGGCACGGCGGGCATGAATTAATCTAACAATGCGTTAAATGTGAGAGGATTATAACATGGTTACGGTTCCGTTTACCGGCCCGAATGGCATCGGGAATGAATTCCTGCAAGCCTTGATGGCCAATGAAAAGTTTAACAAATATCTCGAAGCTAAGGGTTTGACCAAGGCGGATACGATCCAACAGGGTACGAATCTGCTTTGGTACGATCTCAAACCCGTCGTTCAGATGCTTTACCCGTATCGGGAATTGATTCCGAGGATTTCCAAACTCCCGCGAGTTCAGGCCGATGGTGGTAATGCGTATCACTGGAAGCGGATTGTGAACATCAATCCGAACAACGTTTCGGCGGGTGTCTCGGAAGGTAATCGTGGTGCGCGCATTGCGATCACCGAACAGGATATGACCGCGGCGTACAAAACCCTCGGTCTGGAATCGTCCGTCACGTTCGAGGCCCGATTGGGGTCCCGGAATCTGTCGCCGGAAGTGTTGGGCATTAGTATTCAATCCGCGTTGCGGAGCTTGATGATTCAGGAAGAACAAATCCTGATTAATGCCAATGCTTCGATGCCGCTGGGCACAACTCCCACTCCGACGCTTACGACTCCGAGTGGAAGTTCGTCGTTTACTGGTTCAGCGGTTTATGTCGCTTGTGTCGCGATGACCGGTTTGGGATTTGTGAATTATACTGCGTATAATTCTGCGACCGGTTTGGGCGGTATTCAAGGTCAGGTGACGAAGATCAATGCGGATGGAAGTTCGGATGTATTCGGTGGCGGTTCTGCTGCGCCGAGTGCTATTGCCTCCGCGACCCCGAGCGGTACTACTCAGGTCATTTCGGCGAATGTGTCGATTGTTCCGGGTGCAATGGCCTACGCTTGGTTTGTAGGCTCGTCGGGTGCTGCTAGCAACATGTATTTGGCCGGTATCACCCCGTCGAATGCAGCGATCTTCACTAAAATCCCCGCGAGTACCAATCAGCCGCTGTCGTCGCTGTATGTGAATGGCAACCCGCAAGATAACAGCACCAACGTCCTGTTGCCGGATGGGATTTTGCCGCAAATCTTTGGGGCGATCCTTGGTCCGTCGCCGGGTCAAGCGATGGCGACGAATCCGATTCTCCCGTCGGGCGTGTCGTTGTCTCAAGGCGGGTCTATCATTTACAACTGCCCCACCGGCAATAGCGGTTTGACCCTTTCGGGGACTAATATCCTCGAGTTCGACCAGGTTCTTCGCGCGGCTTATGATCAGTATAAATTGGGCTACGATCGCATTCTGATCTCGGCCGCGGATATGCTTGATACTTTCGGCGCGATGTTGACCGAAAGTTCGGCGGCGAACCTGTATCGGATTTTCTTTGACGCCGATCAGGAAACCGGGCGCATTGTTGCGGGTCGAAAGGTCACGTCGTATCTGAACAAGTTCTTTAACAACACGCTTGACGTTGAAGTGCACCCGTATTTGCCGCCTGGAACGATTATGTTCTGGTCGGATCGGTCGCCCTATGAACTTTCCAGCGTGGCGAATTTGTTGGAGGCACGGGTTCGGCAGGATTATTATCAGGTTCAGTGGCCGTGGAAATCGCGGCGTTATGAATATGGCGTGTATGTCGATGAGGTATTCTCGCTGTATTTCTCGCCGGCGTTTGCCCTGATCACGAACAAGAACCCGTCCACCGGAACGATGACGTTTTAAGGTTCAACGTTCCAACCCTCGTTAAGTGACGCGTGATAATTTCACGCGTCACTTATCCATTAAAGGATCACTTTACAATGTGGTTTGAATTTCCGCGCGGTCTGGATTTTATTTCCATTCAGTTGCAGGAGTTCCGCACGGAATTCCTCGGCATGGCGGTTGATAAGGATGGGAATGAATACGAAGCGCATTATTTCCGTGCACCGGATCATTTCGCGCCTTTGATCCTGGATATTCCCGGGTTCAAGGTCGCCGTACCAGGTGAAGGTGCACCGGAGGATTTGCCAAAGGAAACACCCGAAAAGGACAATGCCATTTCACAATTGGCGGCGAGAAACGATGCACTTTTGAGTGAAAATCAAGAACTCCGCGCTCGATTGGAGGAAATGGCGGCCAAGTGTGATTCGTTGGTTCTGCGCTTGCACGAAGCACAGACTAAATACAACAACCTACGCGACGGAATAAAAGAGGATGATGACGACGAAAAGAAGGGGGATTAGATGTCACTGTTAGGTGGTGATTTAACTGTTTTGGCAACTGCCAAGGCATATCTCGATTCCCCACCGAGTGATGCGGTTTTAGGCCCATTGATCACTCGGATTTCGCGGTTTATTCTCGGGTATTTGAACCGCGGTTTAATCATTCCGCGTACAGTGACAGAATATTACAACGGCCAAGGCACGCAGCAATTGGTCCCAGCGGGGTGGCCGATTATTAAAGTAAATTCATTGATCATCTCCGGCATTAACATTCCAGTTGCACCGCAGATTAACAACAATACGCCGAATATCAACGCGCCGGTTTATGGTTACCGCATTGTTCCGTGGAACGGCATTCCGCCTGGTGAGGCATATGATTTGGAATTAATCAATGCATGGTTTGTGCAGGGTAATCAGAATGTGGTTTTGAATTACACGTTCGGTTACGGGGTGACAAATGAGGTGCCATTGACCCCTACGTGGCAGCCGTTGGCACCTTATGGCATCTGGGCAAGTGATAATGGGGTGTTTTATAAATCGTCCGGTGTTCAATTGGTCGCGGTGAATAACCCGAATCCGTCACCGGGGTTTTACACCCCGCCGGCACCCGATGCCGCACAGCCCACGAACGTTTACATCTTCAATCCCTCTGACATCTCACAAGGGTTATTGATCAATTACGGTTACATCCCGAGTGATTTAGAACAAGTGTGTTTGGAAATGATCGCCGAACGAGCGACGTATCGCAAGCGCGTTGCGGTGCGAGGTCAAGGTCTCGCGGGCCAAGAAACGATGCAATTCGATCTCTCGACCGGTATCCCGTTGTATGCAAAATACATGTTGCAACCATACGTCAACGTCATCCCGCCGGCAATTGGTGCGGATGTGTAAGGAGTGAAAACCATGGGCGGTGAGATTGTGGAAAAGGTATGGGGCAGATATGAGGTTTTGGAGGACTTTGAACGGGCGAGAGTGAAGACGTTGATCATTTCCCCCGGTGCGACGATGTCTTATCAAATGCACTATCACCGGCAGGAATTGTGGGTTATTGTCAGTGGTACGTTGATTGTGACGGTTAATGATGAAGATCATACACTAACCGAGGGCGAGTGGATTGATATTCCATTGGGCGCGTATCATTCCGCCCATAACCCCGGCTGGATCGATGCCGAGGTGGTGGAGGTTCAAATCGGGTCATATATCGACGAAAATGACATCGTGCGCCTCGTTCCCTCGATGCCCGGCAAAGGAAAAATGTAACAATGACCGAGAATGTTTCCATTCCTGCGATTTCGGACCTGTTGCTTAAACCGTTCGGCAATGCCCTCGCGGCGTATGAATTGGAATGCCTGCGCATGGGCGTGCCGGTTCATAAGGTGTTGGGGATGTTGTTGAATCATTTGTGCTCTGTAGTGGCGCAAGTTGAACCCGCGGGGGCGAGGGAAGAATTAATCAAAGACCTCGTCGCGTCCTTTGCCCCGATGACCCGGAAGCATGTGGACCTTAAACACACAACGAAAGGCGGCGTGATTTTACCGAATCACGAAATCACCAATGCGTGATTGCGGCGCGTGTAATTTGTGTTGTGTGTTACTGGGCGTACCGGATATCGGTAAACCGCCAAGGATGCGTTGTTGGAATACAACCATTCATGGTGGTTGCCGAGTGCATCATTTGAAAGATTCCGATCCGACCTTGGGGGCGTGTAAAAGTTTCCATTGTGTGTGGTTGGTTTCGCAAATCATCGAGGGCGAACAGGCATTGCCGAGATTTCTACGCCCGGATCAATGTCATGTGGTATTCGGTCCTCAGGACACTGAGGACCCGTTGTTGTTAAACGCCCATTGCGATGAAAAACACCCGAACGCATGGCGCACTGAACCAGTTAGAAGTTGGATGTTAGACAAATTATCCAAAGGCGCCCGGTTTGTTGTTCACATTGGTGAACAGCGGATTGAGGTGAATGCGGATAATTATTTTTAGAGGTTGACCTTCGATGACCTTTGTTCCAAATCATATTCACATGGTTTGCTCGATTTTGCTTCAGAAACCTACGCGGTTTACTGAGAACCGAATACGTGCATGGTTGGAACATTTGGTCGAAGAGATCGACATGAATGTGCTATCCGGCCCGCATGTTGCAACGTGTTACGACGCGGGGAATGAGGGTATCACGGGCATTGCGCTTTTAACCACAAGCCACGTATCGATTCATATCTGGGATCGCGCCACGAAACCATACGCACAATTTGATCTATATTCGTGCAAGGAATTCGATCCGCAGGTGGTGTTAGAAATCTTGCAGGAATTGGATGTGGTTGAAATTCATTACGTAACATTGGATAGGAATTTCGCGTCGTGAGTGTTAATAGACAAGCGATAAAAAACGCCCTGTTTGCTTTGGGTCAACAGGCGACGTTTTCTGCGCCGGTTAACAACTCCACGACGTGGGTTTATACAAGCCGGCGTTTGAAAATGTTTAATCAAATCGATTCATCGCAAATGCCGGCGATGTTTTTGGTTCAGCATCGAGAAGGATATGAAACAAAAGGCGTTGGCCGATTGACGCGTAGATATTTGGACATGGGTTTTTGGTGTTACGCGTCAACCGGTGCGGATGATGTAATTGGGGATGATTATTTAGACATCTTTGAAAGCGCGTTGGAAACCGCCTTGGCACCGGATGATCAGGCGAGACAAGAGTTGACGTTGAATGGTCTTGCATATTGGGTGAGAATCACCCGGCAAGACGGGGTGTTTATTCGTGACCCCGGTGACATCGACGGCATTGCGTTGTTGGTGTTACCGGTTAGAATTTTGTTGCCTTAAAAGGAGTGAAAATCATGGAGTTCGGTTTTGGCAGCGGTCTGTTGACCGCGGTGAGAAATGATATTCCGAATCAAACCCCGACCCGTTTCGGGGCATTGCAAGACGTCACCGTTGATTTCGACGGGGAGATTAAAATGTTGTGGTCCACACAACAGTTTCCGATCGACTCGGCGCGTGGTAAGGTGAAAATCACCGGCAAGGCCAAAGTCGCGCAGATTTCGGCCGAAATGTATAATTCGATCTTTTTCGGTCAGACGGTGAGTTATACGGGGTCGCAGAATTTTGCGTATAACGAATCTACGACCCTTAGCACCGGTGCGCCGACTTACACCGTGGCGAATAGCGCCTCGACGCCGTTGCAGGATATGGGCGTGTTTTACGCATCGAACGGTGGGCAATTGACCCTTACCACTTCCGCACCGGGCAGTGCGCAATATACGTTCAATCCCACGACGGGCGTTTATGCATTTTCGACCTATGACGCCTCCAAGGGGATTTTGGTGAATTATACCTACACCCAAAATTCCCCGATGGCGAATATTGCGATCGGGAATCCGTTTATGGGCACTACGCCGCGGTTTCAGGTGACGTTGTATCAGCCGTTCGAAAACACGCAAACGGTTCTGCAGCTGTATTCGTGCGTTTCGAGCCGATTGACTTTCCCGACGAGGATTGATGATTATGTGATTCAAGACCTCGATTTCTCGGCGTTTGCCAACGCGGCGGGCAATGTCGGGCTTTGGTCGGTCGGTCTGGCCGCTGTGGCGCAGTAATTGATATTTTAAGGATCACACTTTCATGTCTGACAAGAATTCCGTCACATTTATCATCGGCGGTGAAGAAATCTCGGTCCCGGCTCTCACGTTGTGGGTTTTGGAGAATTGTGAAAATGATCTAAAAACCTTGGGGCCGGAAATCAGTTGGACGTCTTACGCGCGCAAGGTGGTGAATATCATCGCCTGCGCGCTTGATAAAAACCCCGATGAATTGGCAAAACGCTGTACCGTTCAGGAAATGCGCAACCTCGGTCCGACGTTTTTGCAATTGATGGAGATTTCGGGATTTGAAATGGGAAACGCCGGAGCGGCGACGGCGGATGGGACTGGGACATCGAATCCATCGTCGCCGACCTAGCGGCAAATGGTATCTTCGCGGGGGATTTTGAGAAAATCGCGAAGAATTATACGATGAAACGGTACAATGCGTTGATGCGCGCCTATTCCCGCCACCCGCCGGTTAATTGGTTGGTGGCGGGATATTTAGGCTACAAATCCCCCGAGTTGCGACAAAAGGAAGCCCTAGAAAACACCCGGCGGATGTATGAATCGCTGAAAGGCGGCGGGAAGTTGAAGATATGATACAATTTCAAGTCACAGAAACCATTCATCTTCGTAAACTTCCCGGACGCCTGCGGCGTGAAATCAGGGCAAAGGTGCGGGCGATTCTTGAAACGATACAAGCCCAAGCCGATCGAGTCAAACCGGGGATGTATATCGATAAGTCATTTATCAACGCCGGTGTGGAACAATACGGTAACGACATCGTCGGGTTTATCGAGGTTAGGAATAAATCGGGGTATTATAGTTTCGGTGTGAAAAACGCCCGGGTGATGTTCTTTGTTTCAAGTGAAGGTAAACCGATATATACTACATTTGTATATAAACACCCGTATTTTAAGTATTCGAGTTATTATCAGGCATTAATCGATCAGCAAAAACCCTGGATCGAAGCGCAATTGGCATCAGTGATTGAGCGTGATGAAGAGTTATAAGGATTAGGTCAATGACTGATTTCAGGTTTAGTATCACTTCCGAAGATAGATTTTCGGATCAATTGCGCTTGTTGAGAAATGAATTGCGCAGCATCGAAGCGCAATTCGCTCGAATGAATCAAATGGCTCAGGCGCTTGATACTGGGCCGATTGAGGCGATGCACAAATTGAGCGATGAGGCCGAACGGCTTCGTCGATTGATTGGTGCAATGACCAATATGCAATCGAATATGGCCGCGGCGTCGAGAAGTGCTGCGGCCGAGATGGCGAATGATGTTAAGCGCATTACGCGTGAGATACAGGCATCGAGCGATGCGTGGCCGGTGTGGTATCAGAAAATGTCTGATGCTGCGCGTCGGGCGGAAGGCATTAGCGCGACAAGTGTGGGAGTTAAGGTTCCGCACTCGGGAATGGCCGAGGCGGATGTTCGGGCCGCGGTGTTGCGCGCGGAGACCGATGCCGCTCGAAAAGCGGCACAGGAACAAGAGCGCATTGCTCTTGAACGAAATAGATTCACCAATTCGTTTTACGCCGCTTCGGGAATGAACATTGCGGCGCATTATCGCGAGCAAGAACAGCAAATTCGGCAATTAACAGGCGCGCTGGATAAGTATTATCAGGAACAGTTCAAGTTTCAAGAATCAATCGCCCCGACGGATAATGTCGCGCAACATTACCGCGAACAAGCCGAGGCGATTAAACGTGCGACGCAAGAACAAGAAAAATTGAACCTGGAACAGTTTAAGTATCAGGAATCAATAGCGGCCAAATCGAACGTCTCGGAGCATTACCGCGAACAAGAGGCGTTAATTCGTCGTGCGACGGATGCGTTGAGAAGATATAATCAAGAACAAGTGCAAAGCGAGCGTGAGGCGTTTAAATTCGCGCAAACGATCGCCCCGCAGATGAAAGTGCGGTTTGTAACTAGCGGCTTGGGCAAATTGCGTGCGATACCCACGGATTTAGAAAACGTAGCTATTGGATCGCGTCGAGCGTCGCGTGAAATGCGGCATTTGGTTGCGATGTTCGACGAAGCGGCCAGTGGTCGCCGTGGGCAGTTTTTTGCGACATTGGGCGCAGCGGCAAGAGATGCCAATTTACCGATCGGCGCGTTGGGGGTTGCTGTTGGCGGTTTGATGGCCATTATGGCCGCCTCGCGGTTTTCCGAATTCACCGAGCGCATGGGTGAATTTGCGCAAAAGACACGAATCAATGCCCAATCCGTAGGGATGAGTGTTAAGGATTTCTCTGAACTCGAACAGGTAATGAAACTCGCCGGCGGGTCGAGCCAAGACCTTTCGCGCGTGTTTGGGGTTTTGTCAGAGCAAATCGAAGAGGGGATTAATAATCCTACGTCAAAGGCCCGCGATTCGTTCAATGAACTTGGAATATCCCTCTCGCAATTGGCCGATGGGTTACAACACCCGGCGAATATGATCGAATTGTTGCGCGAAAAATGGCAGCGCATGGGGGATTCGCTTGAACGTACGAGGGTGTTTCATCAGTTGTTCGGGCGGCAATTCGAGCAATTGGTGCCGTATTTGGAACAAACGGATGAGGAATTAGCGCGAAACAAACAGGCGGCAACGGAAACCGGAAGTGTATTGGACACTCAATTAGCCCAGGGATTGGAAAAGGCCGCCGTTGCATCGCGTAGGTTGTCCGAGGCGATGCAAGGTTTGGGAGAACATTTCACGGCAATGTCGGGCAGTACGGGGGTTTTGGACTGGCTCACGCGGATGGTCGAAAGTTTGAACGACGCCGCTACTGGGTGGTATGACTTAACGCAGAGTCAGAATAAATGGGAGCTGTTTTGGCGGGCGTTTAGCGATTCGTTTAATCCGTTTAATCAGAATGCGATTGATGAAGATTATGCCCAGTTGCACCTTCAAGGGCCGGATAAACGCACGATTGAACAGATTAAGATGGATGAAAGTGGGGGGAATTATCAAGCAATTGGGCCGGTAACGAAACAGGGTGGGCATTACGGGGCATATCAATTTGACGATCCGACTTGGCGTGAAGCCAGTGCCGCGATTGGGCAAGGAGGGAAATACGCACATGCGAGTGATGCACCGCCGGAGGTGCAGGACGCCGCGGCACGTTGGTTGCAGCGTCAACGGGGCAATCAACCGTGGGCGGCGAGTTTCAAATCCCCCAACCCGCGGAGTATGTTTGACGACTCGGCGCCGCATGAAGGTCATGGGTACCAGGGCGAAAAGCCCCTGCCCTTCAATTCCGCCCAAGCACTGCGAAAAATGAACGAAGAACTAAAAGTTCTTCATCAACAAACGGCCTTGAAAGAGGCGGAATATAATAAACAAATCGCCCTCGCTGGGTCGAACAAGGAACAAGCAAACGCTATCGAGGCGGAGAAGATTCAATACCTTGAAGGTCAGGTTAAAAAGGAACAATCAATCCGTCAAAGCTTCGCGGCGCAAACAAATGACCCGCAACAGAAGGATTTGTTCCTCGAAGGCAACCAGGCGCAAGTGCAATTGGTGAACTTGCAGACGCAGGCCATTCGTCAAGCGGCCCAAGCGGCAAATGATCAGTTACGCGCGCAGAAAAATATTCTCGAAGCCGAAGAGGCCGCGGCGAAGACACCGGAAAAGGTTTTGGCGATTAAGAAACAGATCGCGGCCATCGATGCTCAAATGGCGTCTAATGACGCCGAGGCGGCGAGTATACAACAGCGCGAAGTGGCCCAGGCGCAAAAGGAATATGATCTTAAGAAACAGCAACAAATGCGCCAAAGCGCGGAACTGGGGGATCAAATAGGTAACTATCAGGCTCGGATTAACACCTCTCGCGATCAGGCGTTGGTGGCGCAGCATAAGCTTACCACGCAGCAAATGATTGAAAATGAGGCACAGACGACCGAAGCAATCGCCGAGCAAAGTGAAGCCCGCTGGCAGGCAATTGCAAATGCGTCTGAGAAAGGCTCTGATGCGTGGATTCAGGCGGAGAGTAAGATCGCCGAAATCTCTGATCAAACCACGGCGAAATTGACTGATGACCTTAAGCGTTTAAGTGACGAAGCGAAAAAGTCGGCGGATAAGTTTAATGAAACCTTCACCGATGCGTTTAATTCGATCGGCGAGGGGTTAAAAGGCGCACTGGATTCCGAGATCAAAGGCATGATCGAAGGGTTTAGTCGCGGAACGCAACAGGTGCAATTGTTCCAAACTACCGCCGCGAATGGGTTGCCGATCGTCGCGGAACGTATTAAGACCGTCACCGCTCAGCAACAGATTTTTTGGAAACTCGAAGAGGCCGCAGGCAAAGCGGCACTGGATATGTTTCTGAAACTCGGCGAGCAATTGGCCGCGCAGGGTTTGGCGAAGTTGTTAGGCGTCGGGGCGGATGTGGCGAGTAAGGGATTGAGTGCCGTATTGGGCAATGCGATCGGGGGATTGTTTGGAAATGTAACCGGCGCAGCGACAAGCGCTGCAACAACAGCGGCACCGATTACCGCGGCGATTGCGACGCAAACTGGAACATTAACCGCCGCAACTACGGCACTCGGCACCACCCTCGCCACGACGATTACAACTGGCGACACGGCGATCGTCACGGCGATTAATACCAGTGCCGCGATTAACGCAGTGACACCAAAGCCGTTTGGGTTTGCGTTGGGCGGTATCGTTCCGTCGGCGGCCGGGGGAATGGTTGTCAACGATGGCCGCGGCGGGCAATTGTCAATTCTCCATCCGCAGGAAATGGTCCTCCCGGCGCATATTTCAAATGGTATGCAGGCCATGATTAATAAACAATCGTTTGGCCATAATGTGAGTGAAACCAACGAAGCCTCAGGCGATACGCATTTTCACATTCATGCCATTGATACCAAAACCGGCGCCGAGTTCTTGATGAAACACGCATCGACGATATTAAAAGCCGCGTCGAAGGCCTCGAGGAATAATACGTTGTCAATGCGGACGTTTTAAGGTGAAATGATATGAGCACGATTTTCATCGATGGGTTTGATAAATACGGCCCTGTGGGGAATTCGAGTAATAACGGGAATCTTTCATCGCTGATTAATCTTGATTGGAGTTTTAATTATTTCGGCGCGTTTCTGGGATCGATCGCTAATGGCTTGAGTTCAACTGGTACCGCATTGGCCTTTAATCCGAATAATGGCAATTCCTTTTGGGGTATTGGGTTGAATTTATCTACGAGTTATACGCGGTTGATTGGCGGTTTTCGAATGCAAACAGCGCACGTATCGGATTGCATTTTTCAGTTTCTGAACAACGGCAATCCGATGTGTGCGATTCATGTCGATACGTCAGGCGTTTTACATTTAGAAACCGGCGGGGCGGCATTTAACAGTTCGTATTCCGGTACAAACATTGCTAGTGGCGGTAGTATCGGTTCAGGTGTTACGACATATGTAGAATTTGACATCACCTTTGGTTCTTCGGGTGCTTATCAGATTTGGTTGAATGGTATTTCGTTATTCAGCGGTACCGGAAATACAGCAAATGGTCAAGCGTCGTGTAATGAGATTGGCTTTGGGGCGATTCACGGCAATACTACGCTTGCATTTGTGGTGGATGATTTTTATCTGTTCAGTTCAAGCGGCACGACGAACAATGCGGTGTTGAACACGAACCCGAGGATTGAAACCCAGTATCCGACCGGGGATTTTCAGACACAATTCTCGGCGTATACGGCATTGTTGGGTACATCGTATTCGATTACTACAAACACCAATGCACCGGGAGCGAATACCATTTTCATGCGTCGGTATCAGGCACAAGTTGCAATGACGTTGAATAGTGTGTCTTGTGTTCCCGAAGCGTCGAATGGTACGGCGAATTTTAAGGCCGTTGTGTATAATGATTCTTCGGGATCGCCGAGCGGCGCGGCATTGGCGGTTGGAGGTCAGGTTACGGGTACGACCTCGGGGACGACATTAACCAGCACCTTTAGTTCCGGCGTATCGTTGACCTCGGGGAATTATTACTGGATCGGGTTTATAACCGATACGTCGGTTGTATTGCAAGAAACGGATACAACATCGGCCGGATATTCGGCATCGAATACTTACACCTCCGGTGCACCTACAAGTCCGACTATGACCCCGAGTCAACCCTCGTGGAATATATGGGGTAATTGCAGTTCATATACTGTTAATCACTGGGCCGAAGCACAAAACCCCAATGCCGGCGATTTAAGTGCTATTCAATCCTCAACGGCGGGGAATGAGGATTTGTATTCGTATCCCGCGTTGACGACCAATCCGGTGAATATTTATACAATGGCGGTCAAGTGCTGTGCAAGGTTAAGTACCTCGGGAACTAGGACGATTGATTGTCGTGTGTCATCTAGTGGCACCGATTCCGCAGGTAGTAACCCCGGGCAAACGCCCACCGGATCGTATGCGTTTAAGGATTCATATTTCGATACCGACCCGCATACAAGCGCGGCGTGGACGACTTCGGGTGTAAACGCGGCGTATGCCGGGCCGAAATGTGCATCATAAAGGTGCACCGAGATGGTAAACCTTATTGTTTCGGATACACTCCGAGAAGTATTACTAGAGGACAACGCCACACTATATGTATCTGATACTGTTCGTGAGGTTTTGGTAACTGATAACCGCACGGTGTTGAATGTATCCAATACCGTGCGTGAGGTGTTGGTAACTGATAACCGTAACGGCATAAACGTTTCCAATACAGTTCGCGAAGTATTAATAACTGATAATCGTATTGGTATAAATGTTTCAAATACCCTTCGCGAAATCTTAATGTCAGCAGGTAATGAAACGCTTACTGGCAGATCATTACCTGTTCCAATTGAAATCGTTCAGAGTTTTGTATGCACTGTACACACGCGTTTACCAATTGATTTAACCCCTCAAGGATATTTTATCAAATCGACGGCGGTTAATTTTGAGATCATAAAAGGCATCATTCCCCCGGCGCCATTGCCGGTTTTTCCGTCATTGCCCGGGCAAGCGTGGTCGGTGATCAAGACCGCAAAGTGGGATTATCGGGTTCAACGGTCGGTTTCGGGGATTGAATTTCGCGTTAATGAACAAACGATACCCATTTGGCAATGGGAGTTGAATTATACGTTATTACGCGATGAATGGGATACACGGAGCACGTATTCCGGTGGGTTGGGAGTTGGGTATAATGAATTCCGTGAATTGGCGGGGTTCTTTAATCAAATGGCCGGCGGGAATGGGTTGTTTCTGTATCAAGACCCGACGGATTACACGATCACCAGTCAGCAAATTGGTGTCGGCGACGGCCGCACGCAGAGTTTTCAATTAGGTCGCACCTTCGGGAGTTCGTTGGCCGGCGGCGGGTTTTTTGAGCCCATTACCAACTATCAATCGGTGATAAACCTCTACATCGGCGGCGTGTTGCAAAATCCTGTGACGTATAGCGTTGATCCAAATACAGGGATTGTTACGTTGTCCACCATCCCCGGCCAAGGGGTGAATGTCACGGTGGATTTTACATATTACTTTTTATGCCGCTTCGTTGATGACGGGATGAATTTTGAGAATTTCATGTATCAGATTTGGCAAAACAAGAGCGTGAAGTTTATGAAGGTGTTGTTGTAAGATGACGTATAATAGTTTTCCGAATCTGCCCTCGCAGGCCTGGAGTGTGTTTAAGGAACCGTTTTGGCACACGCGGTTACAGCGCGGGGTGAGTAAGAGAGAAAAACGGGTCATGGATCAGCCCGTACCATTGTGGCGATGGGAATTAACGTTTGATGTTCTACGTGATGAATGGGACACGCGGGCGAATCCGAGCGGGTTGGGGATTGGTTATGACGAACTGCGCTCACTGGCCGGGTTTTATTTACAACAACAAGGTCCATTGGTGCCGTTTCTGTTCAACGACCCGACGGATAACTCGGTCACGTCGCAGACATTGGGAACCGGCGACGGAGTGACGACGGTCTTTCAATTGGGCCGGACAATGGGGAATTATTTCGAGCCCATTTATTACGTTACTGGCGTCTCGGCGGTTTATTTGAACGGGTCGTTGACAACGGCATATACATTAACCACCCCAAGTGAACCCGGGGCATATATTACCTTCAACACTCCCCCGGCCTCGGGCGTGATTGTCTCGGCGAGTTTTACATATTCGTGGCTCGTGAGATTCTCGGATACAGAAATGGATTTCGAGAATTTTATGTGCCAATTGTGGCAAGCGAAGAAGGTTAGGTTTCAACAAACCCGGCCGTCTGCCGGAGCCGCGGCGGTACAGCCGGGGATTACGTGTGTTAGTAATTTCATTTACCGCACTACAAACGCGCCGACGAATATTGTCAACATGCCGTTCGTGGATGTCAATGGGGCGGCGTATTATGTCAATTACCAAATTGACGCCAGTGGGAATGTATATGAAATTACCACCAGTGCGTTGCGAGCAGCGATTGATGCGTGGTTTGGATCATCAGTTGTAAACGGCACAGGTGGAACGCCGCCGGTTTTAACGCCTATACATTCAGGGCAATATGTATTAGCGTGGTTTAATACCGAGGATGCGACTATTGGCATAACCGAAGAATGGTTAGCTGTTTCTACGCCGTTGGTTAGTGGAATGTTGAATATCGTAGGTGCAATACGATATGTTTCTGGACTTTTTGGACCGCCATATCCAAACCCACCGCGGTTTTATGAGTCGAATAATCAGACATTAAATGACCCGATTTTAGCCCTCGGGCAATTTGGATTAGCCGGCGGTAATACGGCAATTATGGTATTGCCGAGTATCAATACCATGATATCGGGTGTATACAAGGCCTCGGGTTACGGTGGAAGTTATTCTAACCCGTGTGAAGTGCCGAATGTTCATTTCAATGGTTTCACACCCGCGACGTTGGGTGAGGGATTGTTTCTTGCTACTGGCGGCACCGCGGATGAAACCGTAGGGCCTGCGGGAGGTTTTACACTCCCGGATAACAACGGCGGTACGAATTTTTACATGTATTTCAATCATTCGTACATGGATTTTTGCACTGGCACCGGCGCGGATGTAGACCAAGAAGTGCACAATGTATTACAACCCGCGTATCCAAACGGGTGTATAATCAAGATTCCGTTGGGGGTTTTGAACTGGGAAACATTGGCCGCTTCACCGCCCGGTGCGGCACCGCAATATGTGGTTGATAACGCGAATTGGATCGATCAGTATAACAACGCCCAAATCCCATTCGCCGATGAATACCACTACATCACCACCGGTGTTGCGGGCGGGCAGGATTGTTATCGAATGCAACCGGGAACTGTTATCCCTCGCGGTGATGGGTCGTGGTATGTGATTTTTCTAATGCCTGGGATTGATGATGCGGCGACGAATCATACCAATTACGTCAACTTCGCCGTGAGGGTGTTTCAATATCAACCCTCGACACAGGTTGCGACGCAGATTTTTTATCAATTCTGCCAAGTGTGGACTCTAGCGGATTTGCCGTATGTGGGTGGGTTCTGGGTCTTGCATTCCGCCTTGGCGTCCTTACAGGGAAGTAATCTATGGATTTATGGCTGTGTAACAAACGGCGATGTGCCACAGTTCTTTGAATCGCAATTCGGGGTTCTGTTCTTTTAAGAGGATTTCATCATATGCCCTTACCGGCACTGACGAATTTCGCGAATTATCTCGCCCAGGTGAACAATTACACCTTCGCTGATTTGTATACGTTTCAATTGCAAACGGGAGAGCAATTGCGTTATTCCGGCGGAAGTCAAGCATTGACAATAAGCGGTACGCAATGGGCGTCGAATAGCGGCAGTTTGAATTATTCCCCTACCGGCGCTACGTTTGATTTCATTCTCGGCCCCGCGTTTGGACGATCTAAGGTTTCTCGAGAAGTGGGGGTCAAACCCACGGAATTGGAAATCACGATCATGGCCGGCCCGAATGATTTGATCGGGAATCTTACTTGGCAACAAGCGATGTCCTTGGGGTTGTTTGACTATGCCACGGTTGAATTGGATCGCTACCTCGCCGGGCCAAATGGGTGGAATGATACGTCAAATGGAGCGATTGTTTGGTTCTATGGCCAAGTCGGCGACGTCGATTTCGGCCGGTCGGCGATAAAGATGAAAGTGTTTTCGCTCTTGGCGACCATGAATCAGCAACAAATGCCGCGAAGGATTTACGGCGCGACATGCACCCATGTATTTGGGGATAATATGTGTTTGTTTAACCGTGAATCCATGGCGGTGAATGTCACGGCGCAAAGTTCCTACACCACACAATTGCAAATCAACACCGGCATTGTTCCGAACCCGGTGACGTTGTATAACGAAGGGACGATTATTTCCACTAGTGGGAATAATAACGGTTACAAGCGCACGGTGAGGAACTGGTCGGGGACCATTGCGCAATTATTGCAGCCGTTTTTGTATACCGTAAACCCCGGTGATACGTTTACCGTACTCCCGGGTTGTGATCACACATTGAACACGTGTCAGAATGTCTTTAATAATCTCATTCATTACGGCGGTATGCCGTATATTCCCCCGCCGGAACTGGCAGTGTAAGGAATATCACATGATGACCGCGCAGGAATATTATCACCTACAGGAATTAAAAAACCTCGCCGCGTGTTTAGAAGACGCGATTGATATCGATGAGGCGGTGGAGATTGTGAGGCAGATGTTAAAGCATTTGCCGAGCAATAAACCCCACGTGACATTGATCATGGATCGTAACCATGGAATCCATGAGAGATAGAATCATCAGCGAAGCCCGGACGTGGCTAGGCACGCCGTTTCATCACGAAGCCCGGGTTAAAAAGGTCGGCGTTGATTGTTTACAATTAATCAAAGCCGTGTATGAAACCGTGGGTGTCGTAGAAAAGTTCGAGGTTGAGCATTACCCGGCCGATTGGCATTTTCATAGAAACGATGAGAGATATTTGCACGGGGTGATGAAATACGCGAGCGAGGTTACAACGCCGCGAAAAGGCGATGTAGCGCTTTTCAAATTCGGCCGCTGTTTTTCGCACGGCGCGCTCGTCGTTGAATGGCCGGGGATTATTCATGCGTTTTGGTCCGCGAAATATGTCCTCGAAGCGCGCGCGGATTTACATCCGCTGAAAAACCGGCCGGTGAAATTTTTTGATGCGATTAGGGATTAAACAATGGGCGGGCATAGACCGAATTATTTCTCGAATGCGTTCAAGACACCGGAATTGCAGGGGTTGCAGTATAACACCTCGGTGGCCGGGACGGTGATTCAGGTTGTGTTTGGGACGAATCGGTTGGGGTCGAATTTATTACAGTATCAAAACTTTCGCACAAACTCACCTGGCAAAAAGGGTGGCGGTAAAGGTGGCGGCGGGGGAAAGAAAGGGAATAAGCAGAAATATTATTCAATCGACCTTGCGGTTGGTATTTGCCAAGGCCCGGCGAGTTTTGTGGGGAGTGTGTTGAACGGCGGCGGGGATAATTTGATCTGGGCCAACGGTGGGGTGCAACAAGGTGGTTTGGGGGCGATCCCGCTTAATGGTTACAACGGCACCGACGGCCAAGCACCTGATCCTGTATTGAGCACGGATGGATTTAACATCCCGGCGATAGGTTATTCGGGCTTATGTTATGTCACTGCAACGCCGCTTACGTTGCAAGATTCGCCGACATTGCCGGATATTGATTTCGAAATCTGTGGCTTCGAACGCGGTACGGTCGGGAGTAATTTCGGCAATGACGCCAATCCGGCGAATATTATTATTCGTTTATTGACCGATTCTCGTTGGGGTGCGGGGTTTCCGATTGCAAATATTGACGTTACCGGGTGGGGGAATAACACCGGGAGTTCGAACGGGGATATCAGCGGCGGCACGGGGAGTTTTAACAGTTATGCGTTATTCTGCACCGCGTCGCAATTGGCAATGTCGTTGGTGTTGGACCGGCAACAGCCGGCGAGTCAATGGTTGGAGGAAATCGCGCAAGTAACTTCGGCCGCGATTTGTTGGTCCGGGACCAAATTGCGAATTGTGCCTTATGCCAGTGTAGCGATTTCGGGTCAAGGTGTGACGTTTAACCCGAGCCTATTACCCATCTTCACCCTCACCGACGATGATCTTCTATTACCCGGCGCGGGAAGTTTGGATGAAACGATTAATGAAAACCCCGACGATCCAATAACCGTCACCCGTAAAGACCCCGCACAGATCGCGAATTGGTTGTCGATTGAATATCGAAATGGCGTTAATGCCTATAACATCGACGTAGTCGCGACGTGGGATCAAGGGTTGATTGATGCGACTATGTTGCGCACACAGCCGGCCTCGACGGAACACGGGTTTACGAATCAAACCTCGGCCTTGGCAAGCGCGAATGTGCAATTGTTAAATCAGACATTGATCCGCGCCGATCCGATTAAATTCACCCTCGGCGTCAGGCATTCGTTATTGGACCTGATGGACGTCATTGCGATCAATGATTCAACCCTCGGCTGGGTGAATAAACTCGTTTGGGTGACGGCGATTGAGGAGAATGATAACGGGGATTTGGATGTCACTTGTCGAGAGATTGCGAGTAATTCCGGGCAGCCATTGATTGTCACTGAGCGGCAAAACACCGCCGGCAGCGGGCCGAATGTGTTTGCGGTGCCGCCTAACGTCAACACGCCCTTCATCACCGAACCCACGGCGGAGTTGTTGAGCGCGTATGGGTATTCGTCACCGACAATTATCATTGGTCTATCCGGCGGCCCGAATGGAAGTTATTCCCCCAATTGGGGTGGCGCGCAGATTATGATCTCGACGGATAATTCGACGTATGGATATTTGGCGACTTGGAGCGGCGCGACCCCGCAGGGTGTGTTGATGAACGATCTACCCGCCTTTTCGGGCTCGAACCCGGACAACACCGATACGTTGACGGTGGATTTGAGCGAATCAAACGGCGAGTTGACCTCGGTCTCATCTTCCGCCTCGGCGGCCGGAACGAGTTTGTGCGCGATTATGGACCCGCAAGGGAATGTTGAATATTTATCATTCACCACGGCGACGTTGATTAATACGAATCAGTATCAGTTAACGGGTTTGTATCGCGGGTTGTATGGCACCACGGCAACTGATAAACCCGCGGGGTCGCAGTTTATGTACATGGGGTCGAATCAATTTTTCCAAGCCACCTTGGCCTCGCAATATGTTGGTAAAGAGTTGTATTTGAAATTCCTGTCCTTTAACACCTACGGCCAAGAGATTCAAGATATTGCAGATGTGAATCCATATACATACGTCCCGCAGGGTTATTCGCCATTGCCGAATATTTTCAGCCGCGCGGTGATTAATAGAATTTCAGTACCCGTTGAAAACCTCGGTACCACGGCGATTAAGCGCGTCGCGCCGGCGAATGTTCGCGTTATACATCAATTGCGCGCCAATGCGCGGGTGGTGATTGATACCGCGGGGATTTAAGAAGGTGTATTATGACCCCTGATGATGTATTGAGAGTGTTAAATGAATGTGATGGTAATCGCACTCAAGCCGCGGAAAGGTTGGGGATCAGCAGGTCGAGTTTGAGGGATCGGCTGCATGTTTTAGCGAGAAAGGGTTATTCGATCCCGCCGAGCCCACAAGGGCAACAGGTGTTGAAAGAACAAAGCATCCTCACGCGCCCGGATGGGAGTGTGATACAGAGATGGGATAAAACGCGCTTGGAACGCATGGATCGGGAACAAGGGGAATATGTTCCTGATCCGAAACTCATCACAAAAGTTTCGACCTTTACCGACGGCGAGGGGAAAATCATTGCCCAGTGGGCGAGTGAAAAGCGCGATGAACAGGAACGCGAGGTGTTATGGCGGGCATTTGCCCGGGGGTTGTTGGAGGAACTAACCCCGATCCCGGAAATTACACGACCGGTGATGAATTCAGAGCAGTGGTTAATCGGGATTCCAATCGGTGATCTCCACGTCGGCATGCACGCATGGGCGCAGGAAACCGGCGCGGATTGGGATTTGAAAATCGCCGAAACGTTGATCATTAATGCGATTGAAAGAATTATGTCCCTCGCGCATAATTGTTCGTCGTGTTTGATTGCGAGCTTGGGGGATTTTTTCCATTATGATTCATATACGGCCGAAACGCCGCAGCATAAGCATCGGTTGGATGCCGATTCGCGGTTTCCGAAAATGATCCGAACGGGAATGCGGATTTTACGGCGAGTGTTGAACAGCGCAGCAAATAGGTTTCATAATGTGCATTTTATCATGGAACCCGGGAATCACGATCCCGTTGCGACGATGATTATCACCGAGGCGCTGAGTTGTTTATACGAAAACATCCCGCATGTGACGATCGACACGTCGCCGATGAATGTGCATTATTTTAAATTTGGCAAGACTCTCATCGGTACGCATCATGGGGATAGGATTAAACCGGAACAATTGCCCGGGGTGATGTCACACGATCGACCCAAAGACTGGGGAGAGACGGAGTTTAGAACGTGGTGGACGGGGCATATACATTCCCGGAAGGTGTTTGACCTTCCGGGATGTATGGTGGAGAGTTTTCAGATTCTAGCTTCTCGGGATGCGTTTTTACATCAAATGGGCTACAGGGCGAATAGGAGTCTGCAAGGAATTGTGTATCACAAAGAATTGGGTGAGGTTGAGAGATACACGGTCAGCCCGCAAATGTTTGAGGGTTAGAGTTTGTGCGCGAGCAAATACATGGCCTTGAGGAGTTTTGTGATTTCGACCTTTAAATTCGCATCTTCGCGTAGGTTTTTCGCGACAATTTCGAGCAGTTCGGAACTGAAGACCTTGATGAGATATTCTTGCGCGTGTAAGAGTGCTACAGGCGCGGTTTGAGTAATGATTGCGAGTTGTAGGTCATCACTAAGGGCAAGTCCGTGCCGGGTCCATTTGGCGTCCATTACCGGCGTTGAGAGTGTGTAATCACCCGCCGAGGCGTTGTTGATCGTGATATCAACAACAGCGTCGATGTAACCGAGGATGAATCTATCGGTTCGTGCGATACACCGCACGGTGATTTTGTTGTTTTCCAAAACCCTACCGGGTTCCATCCGGCGTGATGCGGCGCGGACGGTGATGTCGTAGATTGAGATTTCGGTCATTGTCTTATTTCCTTTCGTCGGGTGTAGCTTTGGCCTCGCCTAAAGCGTTCAGGGCGATATCCAATAGTTTGCCATTGAGCCTTGCGATACATGCCTCGCCCATTGGCGTGCCTTTGTTGATTGCAACGGCGATATCTTCTGCCGCTGCAAAATATTGCGCCAACGCGTAGGGATTGTAATCACGACGTCTAGAATTAAGACGATCGTACGCGGTGAATGCGCGATATAAGATTTTAAGCACGTCACTCATTTTGGGAACACCATTTCCTTTACTCTTCCAACAACTCACGCAAAGCGATGAGCATTTCTCGAGCCTTGTCTTTCGACGTCTTTACCATCGCCTCGGCGACCTCACGGGGGTTTTGATCCCACATGAAGCCCGATTGACGATTGATGGTGTTTATAGTGTGATCTTTGACGATTAGTGCCTCTTCCAGTTGTTGAACCCGCTCTTGAAGCTTGTCGTTTTCTTCTTGTAATGATGCGACCGTTGCACGAACGGTGACGCGCTTTTGTGGCGTGCCTTGGGTTTGCTTCACCCAGTGCAACCACATTGCCGATGGATTGTTTAATCTCTGCCGGGTTTTGAAGGGCAATGTTTCGCGGTATTTGTTAATCGCCTGAAGATTATCGATACAGTGTTGTAAATTCGTCCTCTCGGCCTTTGTGAACCCGTGTTGACAGGTTTCGTGAAATTCGTTGGCGATTAAATATTCGCCCATGAGGTCTTGGTATTCTTTGCCGCGCGGTTCGTTGATTTTTAGGACGCGGAATAATTGCCGACGATAGGCGTCGATGGCCTTGCCGATGATTATCCAATGGTCCCAAGATTTGCGTAGGGTTTCTGCCGCTTCGCGCGCGGCGTTGGTTAGTGCGGTGACTTCGGCGTTGGGGAGGTACCGCTTCGCGATTGGCAACGTGAGGTATCCTCATATGTTAGCGAGACCCCGCGAGGGGGTCTCGCCCGGGCGCGCCGGGTTGAGTATACCCGGCCCGGACCCGGTTATCAAGTTATAACCCGCTTCTTTAACCATCTTTTTAACGGAGTCATTATCATGCCCAATAATTCCCCCGTCTCAACTCTTACCGGCACCATGACCACCCTCACCCCTGCCGTGGCATTTGTGGGTCTGGTATCTGACATTCTGACCGCGAATCATATCAACGTCTCCAATCAGGATATCATTTATGCCACGGTGTTGGTCACGGCGATTGTACACGGGTTGAAGTTCCTGGCTCAGAAGTTGTTTCCGAAGGTTTTTGACTTCGGAAACAACCCCGTGACATAAATCACCCGCAGCCGGTGTTATTGCCGCACTGAGAACAAGTGAAACAACTTCCGGTTTGCATCATCTGTGCGCCACATTCGGGGCAGAATTCGCCGGAGGTTGTTTCATTCGCTTGCGGTTCGATGAAGGACATGAGTTCTTCGAGAGTGATGATATTATCCGCCGCGGAGGTCCATTTTACTTGACCCAAATCCGGGCGGTTAAGGTAACGAATCCCCAAATCCCTAACGATGTAATCCAAAATACTCGAACACAATTTGATATTTTCGTGCCCCGAGACAATTCCTCGAGGTTCGAATTGCGTATAGAGGAATGCATCGACGAATTCCTCTAACGGGACGCCGTATTGCAATGCGATTGATACGGCTTTTGAAAATCCTTCCATTAATGCCCTGGCCGTCGATCCTTCCTTTGCCAGTTGGCAGAAAATTTCCCCCAAAGAACCATCTTCGTATTCACCGGTTATGAGGTAAATCTTCTGACCGTTGATGTAGGCTTTTTGCACCATTGCGCGGCGCTTGTTTGGCAACGGGCGACGAGCAATAGAGGTTGAAGAAGTGACAGGTGCGGGTTCAATCACGTTTGGCGTTTTTTGCGTTGTAGATTGCGGTTTAATTGCCGTTAGTGGCTGATAAATCTTACACCCATCGCGGTAGATGGAAATGGATTTGAGGTTTAGGTTATATGCCAAGCGGTAGATTTTTTGCACGTCTTCGATTGTGGAATCATGCGGCATGTTTACGGTCTTCGACACGCCGCCGGATAGAAATGGTTGCACCGCCGCGACCATTTTGACATGCGCTTCGGGTGACAGGGCATTGTCACCTACCGCGGTCGCAAAGATCCCCTTAAACTCATCCGGGATTTCTTGCCCGGGTTCAAGTCCCAGGCATTGATAAGCAATTTCAGCGCTTTGGTTCAAGGATTCAATACTCCCTCCCCCGACGAGCTTTTTGTGCGTTTTGAGTGCAAACGCGGGTTCAATGCCGGTTGTGTCGCAGTCCATTAAAAGCGCAATGGTGCCTGTAGGGGCGAGCAACGTCACTTGGGCGTTGCGAAATTGCTCCGACGATAAACCTGAATACACTTCGCGAATTGCGTCGTGAATGTTGGAATCGGATTTATTGACCGATGAAATCGATAAGGCTTCGAATGTATGACGTTCAATGACGTCTTTCATACACGCGGCGTTATCTTTAAACCTCGGAAATGGTCCGAGTTTCGCCGCGAGTTCGGCACTGGTTTTATATGCCACCCCGTGCATCAACGCGGTGATTGCCGCCGCGTATGAACGTCCTTCGTCGGAATCATACGGCCTAAGCCTGCGCATCAATAACCCGCCGAGGTTTGCGTATCCGAGCCCGAGTGTGCGGTAATCATGGCTACGAATAGCAATCTCTCGACTGGGATAGCTTGCCATGTCGATGCTGATATCCAAGACGGTCGTGAGGATTCTGACTGTGTGTGAAAAAAGAGAAACGTCAAACCGCCCGTCGGGCATAATAAACTTGATAAGATTAATACTGGCAAGATTACATGCTGTATCGTCCAGGAAATTATATTCACCGCACGGGTTCGACGCGTTGATATCTGCGTCGTTTTTGCAGGTGTTCCATTCGTTGATTGTGTCATGAAATTGCACTCCCGGATCGCCACAATGCCAAGCGGCGGTGCAAATGTCATTCCAGAGTTCGCGGGCGGAAACGTGTTTCACGATTTCATTTGTCGTGCGCGAATGCAAAGGCCATTGGGAATCGTTTTTAACCGCGGCCATGAACTCGTCGGTGATACGGATGCTGTTGTTGGAATTCTGCCCGCCAATGGTTTCGATGGCGTCGTTTAATGGAATGCCATTTGCGGCCAAAATCCGCGCCTTGTTTTCCTCGCGGAATTTCCAGTTGATAAAATCCTGAATTTCCGGGTGGTCGATGTCCAAGCAAACCATTTTGGCCGCTCGACGCGTCGTACCGCCGGATTTAATCGCGCCGGCAGCGGAATCGAATATTTTCAAGAAACTCATCAACCCGCTGCTAGTCCCGCCGCTTGAAAGTTTCTCGCCAGCGCTGCGAATGTTGCTGAAATTCGAGCCGGTACCGGAGCCGAATTTGAACAACCGAGCCTCGCGGGTTACAAGATCGAAAATGCCATTGGCATTGACGAGGTTATCGCTTAATGATTGAATAAAACACGCATGAACCTGCGGGCGAGTGTAGGAATATTTGGTTTCATGCGGGGAATGAGTTACAGGGTCGATCACCCATTGACCATTATCATCGCCCGTGATGCCGTATGCCCAATGCAAACCGGTGTTGAACCACTGCGGCGAATTGGGCGCGGCGATTTGAAGGGCGAGGATGGTAAATAATTCCTTATAAAACGCCAAGGCGTCATCGATCGAATCGAAGACGTTAAGTTTCCAGCCCCAATATGTCCAACAGCCGGCTAGGCGGTGAAAGACTTGATAGGCGGATGTTTCACCGCCGAACGACGCGCCTTTGTCTGGTACTTGGCGTTGAAGGAAATCAGGGATTGAATTCTCTTCAACGCCAACGGTGCGATCGGGTACGAGGGTTTTACGGAAATATTTCTGTACGAGAATATCCGTCGCCGTTTGCGACCAATGATCAGGTACGAGGACTGATCGAAAGACTGTATCACCATTCGAACCGGTGATATGCGAATGGGCGAATTTCCAATCGTTGGGATTACCGGAGAGTAAATCGCAGTTTGCGGAAATCAATTGTGAGAATTTCATAATACGATACCTCCTGATGAAAGATTACGGTTCGGTGCAAATGTCATCCATTGCGTAACAATCAAAGCCTACGTCATTACAGGATGTGTTGTATTTCGTGCACCATAGACCAAAACATAGCCCGTCAGAGGACCGAAGACCGGCACTGGGGTCTAATGCTTGCTCTTTTTGTATTTCCTGTTGCAATACCTTTTGTTTTTCGCCGCGAAGTTCTTCCATGCGACGACGGATGAAATCGTAATCGTCGATGCAGCGGGTTTTGGTGTTTGATGTGTTTGAGGTGTTTTCCGTCGCGTTTTCATCACTCATACTAAGGGTATCCTCTTGTCAAAGGTACAGGGAATCCATGTTCCCGGTAAGGGGCCGCGGTAAATGATATTACACTTCTCGGCCGTTTCGATTAAATGTTTAATCTTCCACGATTCGACTTGGTCCTTTAAGAAATTGTAGATCATCGATTCCGGCAACGGTTCGGCCTTGCGGCGATCCATTTTGGAATATTGTGCATATAAATAATAGTGCAAGTGGTCGAGGATCTGAACATCGGATTTTTGTTTCATCGCCCGGAATACGTCCGGCATAAATTGCTCGGCGGTTATCAGCCAATCTCGCGCGCGTTCGAAATCGTTCAAGGTGATGTAGATGTCATTCGACGAACTCGCGGCGGAGATCATAGAGAGTTTAATCACCGAGACAACACGCCGGGTGAGGTATTCGCGTAGGCGCGAATGCTCCGGAACGGGCGGCAAGCCGGCGTTGAACCATTTATTCAATTCATTCCTCGCCCGTTCACTCCATGTAACCTCGCCTTGAAGGGTTTTGATGTTTTTCACCCGTTGATGCAGCGGTTTCATGTCCATTGATTTGCGGGTTTGTAATACGTCAACATCGGGCGGTTCTTCACGGATGCCGTAAATGAATAACATCCGCGAACAAAACCCCTGTCCCCAGGCGCTTTCCGGTAACAGATCGCTCAAAAACGTCGGCGTTACGCCCGCGAGAATGTTTAGTGTCGGCTCTTCAAGCTTGACTGTAAGATTACCCTTCCCGGATCGCGATGCACGTCGCCGGGCGACGAAGGTATCGCGATTGTCCCACAAATCACTCAATTCGGATAAAAATCCCATGTCATATTTGGGGAGCAAAACTCCGAGTTCGGTCGAACAGACACACATTGCATGGCGCAATGTGTCGGTGTTAAATGCCTCTTCGAAGGAATCATAAAATGCCGCCGGCGTGAGATTATCCTCCGCGAGGTAGATTTCGCCCGCGGCGATACACTCGCGGGCGAGATTGATTGCCTCGGTTTTACCACTACCAGACATGCCGGCGAGGGTGATGAATAAATTCGGCCGCGTGGGTTTAGTAGCACGTGACGGGGAATACACCCGGCGCTCTAATGCCGCGGCAACAACCGCGATTGCTGCCCATCGCCGAAAGATTTCCGGTGAAGGGATTTCGCTGGTTGTATTGACAAACGTGTCGATAAAATCGTCCATAACGATACCCATTCATTTATTTATTCTCCTTAGGGGAATGAGCGGCCTGGAATTGAGCGAGTTCAAGAACGCGATCATAGAGGGTGTTGAGTGCGGGTAGACCGTATCCAGTACGCGGGTGAAGTGTTAGGGCCTTATTGATGATTTTGATAACCGCCAGCACACCTGCTTCATTACCGCGCCACCATGCCGGATGAGCACCTTCGGTGCCGTCCATATAAGGATCATCCCATTTATAATCGGTCATAATGCGACACCTATTTTTCGTGGTTCGACCATCGAACGGAATTGAATCCAGCCGGGAAGGTTGCCGTATGCGGAATTGCCGGGAGTGGCTTGGTGTTCGAACGGGGATAAGTGCCGCGATGTTAGGAGTTTATCGAATAATTTCACGTCTTCGGATGGAAGTGAGGGTTTATTGGTGATGAATGATTTGTAACTCACCCGTGCACAACGCGCGACGGAGATTTGACGACGGATGTTGAGGTCCATAGACGTCAATTCATCGGTAAATGGTAAGTGCCACTCACCGACGTTTAACATTTGCGGTGTGTGTGTTGAATATAAATCATACATCTTCGCCGCTAACATAAACATCTCCGGTTGTGCGGAGGGGTTAAGGCGCAGATGAAAGAAATTCACCAACCCCGGTTCACAAGAGGTAATAATCACCCGAATGTGAAGAAAAGGTTCCAGTAATCGATTGGTGATTGATTTATGAACGCCTAATGTTTGTAGTTCCAGTGCGTGTTTGAGGGCCGATTTCGCGGCTGATTTCCAGTGAAAGATTGCGAGCTTTTCATCGTCGGGCGATAGTTTCTCGCCCGATTGCATACCCGGCTGTTCGGCACCC